>JGI12109J20283_10003714_pt1 | contig 25517 bp, 20 predicted proteins | sample ElkSlonscriptome_12_FD_20283 | JGI IMG/M metagenome (IMG submission 20283)
CTGCACTGGAGCGGCAGCCGCTGCCGCTCCAGTGCAGTATTCCACTGCGATCCGGCGAAAAGTCTCCACTTGAGAGGGAGAAACGCCGGGGACATACTGCATCGCACGCAATTCAGGCAGATATCCAGAGATTGACCGTTGCAGCGGCGCACCCGGCTATCCGCCCAGTACATTATGCAAACTCAAAAATTACCCACTGCCGGAGAGCAAGCGCCGGGCCAACCGCTCACCACCGACCAGTTCGGCCAGGTGGCGCAGTTGATTATCCTCGTAGGCCTGGTTAAAAATAGCCACATCGAGCGCCAGAACTTTACGAAACGCATTGACTGACTCTTCCGGTTGGCTGCTCTGCCGGGCAATTGCCTCGCCAAAGGGCATCACCACATCAAGCATTGCCAGCGGGTAGCGCACCGGTAAGCCAATGCGGACATGGATCTGCCCGATAGCCATCCGTCGCCGGGCATAATCCTGGTCGTACGTACCGCTAAACAACTCAATAAACCACTGTGCCACCATCGAGTGCAGGCGCTCCATGCTGACACCTTCCAGATACTCGGCTGTATGCTGGTGATGAAACAGGCGCTCATAAAACGCATTGGTCATCTCGGGAGCAACCTCAGTAGCAGGACCGACAAGACTGTGCATCAACGTCTTCTCTTCGGCGCTCAGGTTCATCAAAGTTATCAATTCATCAATAGTCGCCTCATCTTTAATCTGCCAACTGGCGCGTTCCTGGGACATAACATACCTCCTGTATTTTTGCGCACCGCTATGGTGACACAACCTGGACATGCATATCATCATAAACGACAGATGTAACCATACTGCAACCACGCACTATGCGGACGGGGCTCAGGAGGAGGTACAGCATTTGTATCACTGACACGAATTACGCGGTCGTTGACCCGACAGGAGATTCCGCCTCCGGCAGGACGGAACAGGACATTCTTTTCCTGAAAAAGATCATAAAGCGTATCATGCTGCCGCAGGCGAATCGGGCGTTTATCGGGTAGAAACGTCCGGTTTGCATGGCAACCGCGTAGCTCCTGTCACTGAACGTGCTCTCAACATAGAAGTACGAGCACTATGAATACCAAGAGTGTAGCAGTTCTCTGCGTACTGGAGACGATATGGGCTTCTTTCATTACTCTCCTGAAGAAGTAAGAGCCTGTCTGAAAAGGGGTGGTCATGGGGCAACGGCCCCGGCGCGGGAGTCCCGGCTTCAGCCGGTTCCGGCCACACCCCGGCTGAAGCCGGGACTCCTGGGGCGCTGTCCGGTGTCGTAGGGCACCCAGCATGCCGTGTGACCGACGCGAATCATCTTTTCAGACAGTCTCTAAGAAAAAGTAAAGCACGGATGCAACGACAGCATACGCAGATGAGGGAGAGATGCAGGGAGGCGCGGGGAGCGCAGCATGCTGCGCCCCTCCATGGCTATCTTTTATCGCGGACGCGGCGCAAGTGTCACTTCAACCTGCCGCTGCTGCCCATCACGGAGAGTTGTCAGCGTAATCGTATCCCCAACCGAGGTTTCAAGAGCGAGATAGCTGATCAGGTCGTCGCTGTTAACGACCGGTTCACCACTAATTGCCGTGATAATATCGCCACCCAACAACAATGGGAAGCCGTTGTATGTCACCTCGCGTGTCCCAGCTTGCAGATTCGCGCGATCGGCGGGGCTACCATCCTGAACCGCCACGACCAGCGCCCCCTGATTGACCGGCAGATCGAACTCGCGCGCAAGCAGGCTGTCAATTGAACGCATACTGATCCCGATGTAGGGATGTTCGTAACTACCTTCAGCAATAAGCACCGGCACAATCCGGGTGATGGCGCTTGACGGCACCGCATAGCCGACACCCGCAAAAATGCCGTTCTCACTGCGAATAGCCGTATTGACCCCGATAACCTCGCCGCGTACATTGAGCAGCGGCCCGCCGGAGTTGCCTGGATTGATGGCGGCATCGGTCTGGATAACATTGGGAATGCTGAATGTTCCCTCCATACTCTGCGGTCCGATCAGGCTACGCCCGACGCCACTGATCACACCAACCGTCAGCGTGTTCTGCAGGCCAAAGGGATTGCCGATCGCAATGGCTGTTTCGCCCACTTCAATCTCGCGCGCATCGCCAATGGACAGTGGTGCGGCTCCATCGGGAAGTTGATCTACCTTAAGCACTGCCAGATCGCTCCCGGGATCACGGCCCACGACCCGCGCACCAATGCTACTGCCATCGGCAAAGACGACCTGAAGTTCGTTTGCGTCCTCGACTACATGATTATTGGTAATAACATGGCCCTGGCTATCAAACAAAAATCCTGATCCCTGCGCAAACGGCATATTTGGCCCGCGCGGTATTGGTGGAATTGTCGGATGATCGTCCGGCAGCGCTTCCTGGTCCATTGTCAATACCTCGACACTGACAACAGCCGGGCTGGCTCGCCGGTATAACTCAACCAGTAGCGCATCACGGTCAGTGATGGCTGCACTCAGGCCCGCCGCCAGGGTTGGCTGCGGCTGAATTGTGGGCATCGTGGTCGTTGTAGACCGGGTTGTTTCTGATGATTGTGCAGAAGAAGTTGTTGGCGCGCCGGCTTCGCGGAGCGGTGTACTGGTTGGTGATACGACCTGACCGGACGAGGAACTGCCCAGATCACAGCCTGCGAGTAGGAATGCCAGAAGAAGAAGGGTAACTCCAACAAAACGGCGGAACATAGAATATAGTACCTTACTAGTCGAGCGACTCATTGGCAGATCTCACACATCGCGCTATAGTGCCTGTCACGAAACCAGTGCCGGCAGCAGGTAAGGCGGATTCACTCTTCACCCGGCTGAATACCATCAACTGCCGGTGTATCCCGCTGCACTGGTGCAACGTGATGCCGAGAGCGGATTGCTGTCCGTTCAAGCCGGCGCACGTTCCGCCAGATACCCGGAAGCAGCGCAAGTTTTTCACGAAATGTAAGATGCGCACGTTTGCTATATACATCGTAGCGGTTCGCCACGACCTTGTCAAGGATACCCCGGTAGACTCCGGCAGCCGCTCCTACAGCCATACGACACTCGGGCGGTAGAAGCACAATGCCCGCCCAACTCTCGGCATAGAGTTGCCGGGTACGCGCGATTTGCGCCTGCATTAATGCCTGGAAGCGCGTATCCTGCACACCGGCCAGGATATCATCGCCACACAGCCCAAAGCGTTCCAGATCTTCCTGTGGCAAATACACCCGCCCCCGCCGCGCGTCTTCCCCCACATCGCGCAGAATATTGGTCAGTTGCAGCGCTACGCCCAATTTAATGGCATACGGCTCCGCTCCCGGCGCTGAGCCAATAATACCCATACTCAGAAGCCCCACAACCGAGGCCACACGATAACAGTAGAGCCAGAGATCGGCAAACGTGGCATAGCGATGCATTGTCAGATCCATTGCCACGCCGGCCAGCAGCTCGTTGATCAATGTGTTGGGAAGATGATAGTGTCGCCGTGTATCGTACCAGGCCAGCAGCACCGGGTGATGCAGCGGTGGCGTGGGTGACTGCACCAGACGTACCCACTCGGCCAGCGCGCGCGCGGGATCATCGGTCGCCATATCAACGGTATCATCGGTTGTCCGGCAAAAGGCGTAGAGTGCCCACACCGCACGGCGCTGCTCAATCGGAAGAAACTGTGTGCTAAAGAAAAAGCTTTTTGAGTGTTGCCGGATCGTATGCTTGCATGTCAGGTACGCCTCATGCAGCGGGAGAGCCGGATGTGGCAGCAGATCTTCGGCAGTATGCGTATGCGTGTCTTCATCGGCCTGACGTAAAAGTAATGCAAGTTGTTCTTCGGCTGGGAGGGGCTGTGCGATATTTTCTCCAGGAGCCTGGAGCGAAAATGCAAGTGGAGGAAGGGATTTCAGCGGCACACTGTTCTCCTTCTAGGCACCTTCAGCAAGGTTCACCGCGTGGTGATCCCGAAATACTCCTTGCAGATATAGCAGGAAGACACGCGCATCAAGAGTATGATATGACAAATGCCCGTTTGTAGCATACCACAAACACCCGATGTCATCCACCAGTCGATACACCACGCGCAGTGATACAAGTCTGTTATGCCGTATACGGCGCTCCTGGTACACAACCTGGGTACGCATTATGAATATGCACAAATAGACATTTCATATAAATAATACGACAGTCGTGCCATTTTCGCAAATCTATGCACACCGCTGGACAAACGATACAAAAGCAAAAGGGGCCGGGTGATACATTGGCGTCACCTCCAGCCCCCCATACCCGATACGGAACCGGGTAAGTACCGGGATATGTTACCGATTACCGTTTAGAATATCCGAAATTGTATCAATCGCCTCCTGCGCATCCTTACCGAGAAATACCCCCGGGATCTTCTCAGTGATCATGGGATTGAGATTAAACGCCCGTCCGCCGAAGCCAAAGCGCGGATAGGGTGGCGGCAGCGCCGTCACCGCCCGTCCGACTTCGAGCAACTGGAGGGCCGTCTCGGTAGTCGAGGCCGACATGCAGACCATATCCGGCTGCAACCGCTGGATCGTATCCAGAAGGTCGCTCAGGGGCACCTCCGGCCCCAGGTAGATCACCTGCCACCCGTGCCGCACCAGGAATACCGCCAGCAGCAGCGCGCCCAGGTCATGCTGCTCGGTCGGCGCGCAGCCGACGATCAGCATACCCCGCCCCTCGTTGATGTTGTAGGTGTTGAAGAGGCTGGCCAGTTTCCGCCGGACAAACTGGGTTGCAAAATGCTCGGCCGTCACCGTAATCTTGCCCTGGTGCCACTGCTCACCAATTTCGACCATCGACGGCTCAATCAGCCGCAGAAACACCTCTTCCAACGGATAGAGCGCAAACGCCTCGCCCAGGATCTGGTCGGCCCGGGTCGAGTCAAAATCGATCAATGCCCCTACGAGCCGCTGGTTGAGCCGCTCCCAGGTATGCGGTTCCGTATCGACCGCCGTATTCAACCAGGCCAGATTCGTATCACTCCCACTGCTCATCAGCGCAATTGCCTGGCTAATGGTTAAGCCCTCAGCAGTCCGATCACGCAGCCAGCGAATAATTGCAATATCCCGCTCCGAGTAAAGGCGATGACCACCTTCGGTACGCTGTGGTCGCGGCACGCCATAACGCCGCTCCCAGGCCCGGAAGGTGTCGGCCGGCACCCCGGTTTCCTGCGCAACAGCTTTGGTATTGTAAAGCGGAGTATTAGAAAAATGCGTCAGGAAGTTCTGTGAGGCCATAGGGGTACGCTCCCTTCCCTTGAAAAACAATATCTGGATAGGAAGCACTTAAGCTGCATGCATTGCAGATCACTACTGCCCGGTTCAATCAGCAAAGCCATCACACAGCCCTGTTGCCTGACTGCGACGACGCCGGATTCAGTGGTTTTGCGCGCCAGTGCTACCTGTTTGTCTGTTACTTTCTTCACGTAGTGTACCATATTGCACAATACATGTCAATGAATTGCACATCTCCAGAACGATGATTCTTCCGGTAGTGACACGCGTTACGCGGGTGCTCACGCAAAAGGCATGTTCGCCTCCGGCAGGGCGGAAGATTCCATTCTTTTCCACAAAAATGTTGCACATCATGCAACATTTTTGTGGAAAAGAAAAAACGAGTACCATGCTGCCGCAGGCGAATCGGGCGTCCATCGCATGAAACGTCCGGTTTGCATGGCAACCGCGTAACTTGTGGTAGTGATACAACCTGAGGAGCGCATCAACGACTGGTGAACGTGGGCTCGCCTGTGGTCTAGACCGGACGCTTGCAACATTGTTATCTCGAGATCATCAATGCGATCTTGCACGGAGTCGGAGGTTACGCTATAGTAGCGCTATGCGGACACTGATCACAGGGATTAATGGATTTGTTGGAGGACACCTGGCCGAGTATTTGCTCACTATGCCAGGATGGGAGATCTGGGGAGTTTCGCGCGCCGAGCAGCTCGCGCTTCCCCAGATCCGTGACCAGGTGCGTCTGATTCGCGCCGATCTCTGTGACGCGGCACAAACGGATGCGGCCATTGCGACAGCCCGGCCAGATGTCATCTTTCACCTGGCGGGGCAGCCATTTGTGCCCGAATCATTTCGTGATCCGGCGGCGACGCTTAACACCAATATTCTCGCTCAACTGCATATTTTGCTGGCACTGATTGCTCAGAAGCGCCATACACGCGTGCTGGCCGTCTGTACCAATGAGGAATACGGCACAATTACGCCGGCCGATCTGCCTATCGACGAAGATACACCGCTACGTCCGGCCAATCCCTACGGCGTGAGCAAAGTTGCACAAGATATGCTGGCATTCCAGTACCACACCAGCCATGGCCTGGATGTCGTACGGGTGCGCCCATTTACCCATATCGGCCCCCGGCAGAGCGAGCGCTTTGTTGCGGCGGCCTTTGCCCGGCAAATTGCGCAGATTGAGGCGGGGGTGCAACCGCCGGTGCTGCGAGTGGGCAATCTCAGTGCGCAACGCGACTTTACTGACGTGCGCGATATCGTACGCGCGTATGTTCTCGCCGTCGAACATGGGGCAGCCGGTCAGGTCTATAACATTGGGTCAGGCCAGGCGGTGACGATTCAGGCGCTGCTTGAGCAGTTGCTGGCCCTGAGCAGCATTCAGGTCGATGTTCAGCCTGATCCACAGCGCATGCGGCCCGTTGATGTGCCCCTGGTCGTGTGTAATCCCGGCCGCTTTCAAGCCTGTACCGGCTGGACACCACACATTTCCTTCGAACAGACCCTGCAGGATATTCTACATGACTGGCGTACCCGTATATAATCGCCAGTAAGAACCGTACCCGCCGTTGGAGCAAGAATGCATGCCATACGAGGGGTGAGGAGAACCCATGAAAGCTGTAATACTCGTAGGTGGTCTGGGCACGCGGCTGCGCCCCCTGACCTGCAATACGCCCAAGCCGATGATTCCCCTGCTGAACCAGCCATTTATCGAACATATGCTGCTGCGCCTGCGTGATCAGGGCATTACCGAAGTCATTCTGGCCGTGCAGTACCTGGCAGACCGTTTCCAGGCCGCGCTGGGTGACGGCTCGCGCCTGGGGCTCAAAATCCATATTGTGGAGGAACCCGAGCCGCGTGGAACGGCCGGTGCGGTCAAACATATTGAGCATCTGCTGGATGGGACAACCTTCGTTTTTAATGGCGATGTGCTGACCGATCTGGATCTCCAGGCGATGCTGGCCTTTCACCGGGAAAAAGGCAGCAAGCTGACAATTTCCCTGACGCCGGTGGAAGATCCCACGCAGTTCGGCCTGGTAGAGATAGATGCCACACAGCATATCAAGCGGTTCCTGGAAAAGCCCCGCCCGGAGGACATTACTACCAACCTGATTAACGCCGGCACCTACATTCTTGAGCCGGATATTTTCCGCTATGTTCCACCAAATGAGTTCTACATGTTTGAGCGTGGCCTCTTCCCGGTACTTATGCAGACGGGCGATCCGGTCTTTGGTTATCCTTCGCGGGCCTACTGGAACGATATTGGGAAACCGCATAACTACCTGGAGGCGCACCACGATATTCTCATCGGGAAAGTCCAGTACACCTTCCGGGGACAGGAAATCGCCGGCCGCGTCTGGCTTGAGAATGGAGCGGATATTCACCCCAGCGCGCATATTGTCGGGCCGGTGATGCTTGGCCCCAATGTGCAGATTGCCCGGGGCGTCGGTATTGTCGGACCAACCGTGATTGGAGCCAACTGCCGGATCGCGGCGGACGTAAGCATCGAAGCCGCGGTATTGTGGGAAGATAACCAGATTGGGGAGCGCTCAACGCTGCGCTCGTGCGTGTTGGGACGCGGCAACCGCATTGGAGCACATACGAATATCACCGACGGGACGATTATCAGCGATAACTGTACCCTCGGCGATGAGAATCGGTTAGAACGGGGGATCAAACTCTGGCCGGGCACCACGCTGAAGGATCAGGCTATATCCTTCTAACGCGCACCGCTGCCCGAAAAATGAGATGCTGGTGCGCCAGTCGGGTTCTGGTTGTCAGGCATACGCCCAGTGATTATCCGCCCCGGCGCCGGTCGTTGTTGAGTGCCTGGTCAATCTTTGAGCTTACGCCCGAGAGTTGGCGCTTCTGACTCCCTGGCGCACCATACGCACCCGATGCGGCTGTTCCGGCCGGTTCCACCCGCCGCTCCGTGCGTCGATCCTCAGCTTCAGATGTTGAGCGGGCTACAACGGTGATCAGGCGCACAACCGCCCGTACGATAATCCAGAAGCCCATCGTGAGCACAACCGCGAGAACATACCACGGCAGCCACTCCTGCAACGTAGTGAGGATCGGCGACGCCTGTACCGCCACGCGGAATTCCGGCGCGCCCATTTCGACGCCATAGTTCAGCAAAAAGCCGGTCATCAGCAAGCCATTGAGCGCCCCAACCAGCGCCCCTGCCAGGCGTTCACCGGCACCGATCTCGTATGACTTGCCGCTTCGAGGCAGCAGCAGCGCACTACCATACCCCAGGATCAGCGCAACGGCCAGAAAGCCCAGCGCAGTCGCACCCCAGACCAGGCCCGCCGGATCATCGGCATTGAGCCAACCCTGCAACTGTTCCCCCCAGATCGGCCCCCAGAATTCGACCAGCACCGCGCCCAGCAGCGTGCCGACGATGGTCAACAGACTGCGCAAGACACCACGCCACATTCCCCAGATGCCCGTCAGCGTTATGAGCAACAGCACACCGATTAACAGCAGCATGTTCTACTCCAGTTAGCTACGATACGAACTTGCGGCTTCCTATTCTTCCCACTGGTGACAGGAGTTACGCGGCGGTTACTCAGACTGGACATTTGACCAGGTGAAAGCCGGATTCGCCTCCGGCAGGGCAGAGGCGAAAATTCCTTATTGGGTGAGCACCCGGGTAACTCCTGACTGGCAAGATAAAATCTTTGGACTACGTACGCGCCGGTACCGGACCACACCACCACACCATGCCTGCGTAACCTGAACAGTGCCGCTCGTTTACCTTAAGCACGCCGTATGCGAGGTATTGTAGCACACCTTTGACGTTCTGTACTATCACGCGGTTTGCCATGCCAGGCAGACATGCTATAATGGCAGGGTGAATTTTCCGTGCTGGTCATCACAAACTTAATCGAGTAGTGTAAGGATTGGGTACAGCGGCACGCCGTCTGTGTCGGACATCGTGGTACCCAGACCGTTGTGCTGTTGCAACGATTTGCAAGAATAAGGAGGTCAGAAGAACCATGGCACGAGTCGCAATTAACGGATTCGGTCGCATTGGTCGGCAGAGCTTCAAGGCAATTGTCGAACACCATCCTGAACTGGAGGTTGTTGCCGTCAATGACCTGTCGGACAACGAAACCCTGGCTCACCTGCTGCGCTACGACTCCACCTATGGTCCCTTTGAGGGCGAGGTCGCGGTTTCCGGAAACAAAATTATGGTTGATTACGAAGACACGCACTATGACATTGCCGCGCTGGAGGAGCGCGATCCAGCCAAGTTGCCCTGGGGCCAGATGGGTGTCGATATCGTGATCGAGTCCACTGGACGCTTCACCGATGCTACCAAGGCCCGGGCGCACCTGGAAGCCGGCGCAAAGAAGGTCATTATTAGCGCCCCCGCCAAGAATGAGGACATCACAATCTGCCTGGGTGTAAATGAAGACAACTACAACCCCGAGAAGCATCATATTATCTCGAATGCCTCCTGCACCACCAACTGTCTGGCTCCGGTCGCCAAGGTACTCAACGATAAGTTTGGTATCAAGAGCGGTCTGATGACGACCATTCACGCCTACACCATGGACCAGAACCTGCAGGACAATGTGCATAAGGATATGCGCCGCGCGCGTGCTGCCGCGATGAACATGGTGCCGACGACAACCGGCGCAGCCAAGGCGGTCGCCCTGGTTATTCCTGAACTAAAGGGGAAGTTCCACGGCTTTGCCGTCCGTGTCCCGACGCCGACCGTCTCGATGGTTGACTTCACGGTGCAGTTTAACAAAGCGACCAGTGTGGAGGCCATCAACAACGCCCTGATCGAAGCCAGCGAGAGTGAGGCGATGGAAGGCATTCTGGGCATCAGTCATCGCGACTCTGTCAGTAGCGACTTTATTGGCGATACGCGCAGCAGCATTGTAGATCTGCAACTGACGATCGGTATGGGCGATGACTTCTTCAAGATTGTCACCTGGTACGATAATGAGTGGGGGTACTCCGTACGCATTTCGGACCTGGCAGCATACCTGGCTGACAACTTCTCCTAAGCGCGGTATATGGCCGCTACCAGCTACCACAACGGGCCGGACGACGCGGTTGCGTCCCGGCCCGTTTATATTTTCAGCCACATGCTACAGTTGCTTCCAATAATCCGAATTCTTCGGCACAGTGCGGGCAGGCGGCAACATGCTCTGCAATTGCTGCATGCTGTTCCGTATCAAGAAAGCCTAGACGATACTCGATAAGTACCTCGCTGGTTGGGCAGAACAGCCGGTAGAGTCGGGCGCGCAAGTAGCCCTGTACCTGGCCCATTAACTCTACCTCGCGTGCGACATGCGGATGGGTCCGCAGATACTCCTGGGTATCCGCATCAGCTTCGCCATCAACGGCGGCAAGTAAAGCGGCACCACTTAATACCGGGGCAGCATCATCGCCCCGCCTTCGCTCCCGCCTTTGTTTCATAACTGCGCTCCTATATGTCTCGTGGGAATTGCACCCTGGCACATAAGAGAACGCAACCGGACGCCGTTTTTACACAGCTTTTATGATATAGCTGAGATTTTACTGACTCGCGCCTGACGGATTATACCCCTGCCCCCATCATCTGCCGAAGTTGTGCGTTGCGCCCCAACCGTCCCAGCACATTACGCTTGACGTTATACACATCGTTGACACTGCTAAACAAATCCGACCGGCGGGAGAAGATCGCGCGTGGCGTCAATCCCAGCACAAACGAACAGTACACGACCACCCGCTCCATCTCGCTCTGCAGTTGCGTATCGATAAACTGCCAGAACTCCTCACGCTGAACACGATGCATCGCTTCCTCATCCGGCGAGTGCTGCGACAGCATCTCCGCCCGGGCCACATCCTCGGGGACGATCTCGGCCCAGGACTGCGCACGTACGCTGTCAATAACCACGCTGGTAGCACACATCTGCAGGTAATGCAGCAGTGACGCCAGGGTAGGGAACGAGTCAAACCGATCCGGTGTAATGGCACGCCAGAACTTCATAAACGCACCGACCACAAAATACTCACTGCTCTCACCACTACTGGTAAACGCACTACTCCGGCGCACCCATCCCTCAACCAGGTTGTTGTAGTGATGGTAAAGCTGCTCCCAGGCCGCCTCGTTTCGCTCCACCAGCGCCCGACGAAACAGTTCATAGCTGTAGCGCGTATCATGCTGCTGTCCGCGATAGAACCGCTCGCTCTCAACCGCACAGTGCTTCATCAACACACTGAGTTCCATGTGTGTCAGTGGTACCTCATAGCTCTGTGCAGAGCGCATATTGCCGGTAACGGTGGGCTGGTGTCCAATCATCTGCTGTACCATCGTAACCCTCCTGAATATATAACTTCCGTACTCACGGGCTGCTATGCGTTATTTCGTTACTCTGAGCATAGCAAAGCCGCAGTGCGGTGGAGGTGCGGTCGTACTACGGTCAGACTACGGTGTCCGACATCTGTTATATTGATTGTACGAGGGAGGATCGTCTTTGAAAAGGGCTTCAGATGAGTAAGAGATGACAGATCTTACTATTTTACCTAGTAAGATCTAAAGATATATATGACCGAGGTAACCGATGCGCGTCGTATTATTGCGCATACCGGGGAAATGTCATGATTTCGTAACTATACCGGGTAGCAAATCAAAATGTTCTGCCGAACACCCGACCGTAGTTTCACCGAAGGAGCACTGTACTGAACATCATTAACGAGTTTTTTCTTTTAACAGCATAAAGAACACTCATAGTATATCAGTTTCTCTTCAGATAAATGTAAAATAAATGTATAAACTTACCGATTTTTACAAAAAAGCAACCTTTTCACAGGAACACAGAACAAAACAACATCAAACAAGGCGCGCCCACTGTACCGCAGTTTCACCGAGGGATGGGGGAATATGCATGCCGACCTGCGTGGCGCAAATGTCGGCGGCAATTCCTGCGCCCCGGTTGCTGACCACAGTTGTGCCGAAGAGCCCCGGCAGCGGAGTCAGACCGCAAAAGTAGGTAAAGTGGTACTCCTCGTTCCGGTTTCGCTACTACCGGCACCACACGTACGCCGGTGGCGCACGCAGATGCTATCTGGTAGGGATACCTCCAACCGGCAATCATATCGCAGAGTGAATTATGCCGGGTATGATCTGATGTACAGAGAACTCGCATATCAGATAACACGACTTACGCGGTGGCTCACCCAAAAGGAAATTTCGCCTCCGGCAGGGTGGAAGATGTCCGATCTTTTTCAGGACATTGTGGCTCTCCGAGCCACAATGTCCTGAAAAAGGATAAAATAGTACCATACTGCCGCAGGCGAGTCGGGCCGTTCATGCAGGCAAACGGACCGTTTGCTCTCGACAACAACGTCCCATGCTGCCGGAGGCGAATCGGGCCATGTGTCCAGGCAAACACCTGGTTTAGAACCGACCGCGTACCTCGTGTGAATGACTCCTCTTCATCATTGCATTGATAAGAACGCACGCGGCAGCGATTATCGCATCTCACAAGATCGGAATTTTGTGTCACCGCTCCGTCGCATCCGCGCGTCCGGTTCTTCCTATGCTATACTGGGCAGCGTTTTACCAACCAGTCATAATCGAATGAACGAATGAGGAGCGCGTATGAAGATATACAAGGCCCGCGCGCCCATGCGCATCGGCTTCTTCGGCGGCGGTACCGATGTCAGCCCCTACGCCGAGGAGCATGGCGGGAAGGTGCTGAACTGTACGATTAACCTGTTTGTCCGTTGTATGCTCCGTCCCGGCACAACGCCCGGTGTCACCGTTCGCTCCCTCGACCTGGAAGAGGTCAGCCGGATGGTGAGCGGGCGGCGCTGGGAGGGCCATCTGCCGCTGCCGCAAGCGGTGCTGGACGCCGTGCCGGTGGCCCACCCGGATAATGATATCGAGCCGGTGGGCGTGGATATTACGATGTTTAGCGATGTGCCCCCCGGCAGTGGTCTGGGCTCCTCATCGGCACTGGTGGTCAGTATGCTCAAGCTGCTGTATGCGGCCTATGGCATCACCACCGAAGCCGATCCGCATACCCTGGCTGAACTGGCCTACCGCATCGAGCGTAAAGACCTGGGCATCCCCGGTGGACGGCAGGATCAGTATGCTGCGGCCTTCGGCGGGATGTCGGTTTATCACTTCGGTGAGAATCGGGTGATTGTTGAGCCGGTGATTACGGACCAGGCCGCGCTGCTGGAACTGGAGAGTAGCCTGATCCTGGGTTATATCGGCGACCGGCGGCTGCTTACACGGCACCTGATGGAAGATCAGGTGCGCCGACTGGTGGAGGGGGATACGCTGCGTTACCACGATGAGACGAAAGCATTTGTGGACGAGGCGACAAAGCTGCTACGGGCGCTACGCATTGCGGACTTTGGGCGGCTCCTGCATGATGCATGGGAGGTCAAGAAGGCTTTCTCGCCGCATATTGCCCCGCCGGTTGTGGAAGAGGTCTACGAGATGGCACACCGACATGGCGCGTGGGGCGGTAAGATTACCGGCGCGGGTGGCGGTGGCTTTATGATCTTCGCCTGCCCCTTCGAGCGGCGGCTGGAACTGGAACGCCTGCTGACGAACGCCGGAGTGCAGATCCGGCCTTTCTCGTTTACCACGCGCGGCGTCGAGGCGTGGGCAGTTGAAGAGCGTAGTTAGGCGCACAACGAAGTGCGGACGTGCGCGCCCGCAGTACGCAAGACCGGGGCGGGGCACACCGCAGTGTGCCCCGCCCCGGCTAACTCGCGGCGTTTCAACACCGATCAGGGTTCAATCGCAATTGCCCAGTCGGAGCGGTAAGGTGCAGTCCAGGCATGGTCGGTTGCATCGAGCATGCCCAGATCAATCTCCGCATAGGCTTTTTTCGTGTCTACCGCCACCGCACGCTGTGCTGTTGCCATGCCGGTAAGATCCATGCTGATAGATGTGGTATCCTCTTTGTAGAAGACATAGCGCGTGTTTGCAGCATTCTTGAGGACGTAGCCATCGCTCAGCTCGTTGGCACGGTCCATATCCAGCGTAAATCGTCCGCTCCAGAACTGACGGTGTGTTGCAAGCTGTTCCGGGTTGGGGTAGCGTGCATTGCTATAGTTAGGATGATACCCCCAATGACCGCCCATCCCGCCAGCCAGTATATACCACCAGAAGTGCCGTCGCGTGGTCGTCATATCATACTTGCCCCAACGCTGATGGTAGAAACGTTCCTCCTCAAGATGTGGTCGGTTGCGGTCACTGGTAAGTTTATCCACAACGTCAGCATAGCTGTTTGGTCCCCGCGCACTGGTAATGGCATTGTATGACACCACATCCAGCGCCGCGTTGCTCCGATTGCGCCCCCAGAGCAGGTGCTTCCATCCAAAGTGATCATTGAGATATGTGGCCCACTCCTGTAGCTCACCTTCGCTGACCCACTCTTCCAGATCAAAGCCATACCCCATGGTCCACCCCGGCAATGGTCCAAGCCGGGCAGCGATATAGCGTTGTAACCGCTTATCAACTTCGCCATTGATGCCTCCCGGCAACCCGACGGGGGTCCAGCGACGACTGACGGCATTATCGCCCCACATCCAGAGTTGGACATGCCCGCCTTCCTGATGCGCGGCAGCAATCACCCGTTCGATTATCTCAAACGTGGCCTGATCCGGATCTACCTTGCCATGGTCCACTGACAGCATACCAAGTTCGAACCACTGATGCGCGACTGACATGAACAGCGTATTGGACCCATGCTCTCGTGCCAGCGCCAGATAATCTCTGGCCCACTGCTCAGGTGGATAGGACTGAATATAGCTCAGATCCACAAAGTCGGCCGGATACCGTTCGTTATCCTGGTATACATTGTAGATATAGGCCTCAAGTTCGCCATTTTCGCCGGTCTGACGGGCAAACTTATTTCCCACGGTGGTGATAAAGCCTGGTACCTGCGGATTGGAGTTAGACGTAATAGTCACCGTACCAGTATGCCGATCAAGATCAGCATCGTCGCTGCTGGTGGTTACGGTCCAGGTGCCGACCTGGGTGCCGGTGAAGCGGAACTTCCAGGTATCGCCGCCGTTGTAGAACATCTCCGTGGTGCGGGTCTCGCCGCTGTTCTGATGTACGAAGGTGGCGGAGGCAACCAGGTCAAACGGATTGCCGGAGTAGGTCGGGTTGTCCAGGCTCCACTCCAGAAATGCCCACTGCGCGCCGGTCTGGTCCAGGGTGGCGGATTCCGGCATATTTGTCGGCACCGCCGTCGCCGTTGCTGTCGCCGACGGCACCGCCGTCGCCGTTGCTGTCGCCGACGGGATCGCCGTCGCCGTTGCTGTCGCCGACGGAACGTCGGCGGGAACGCTGGTGGCAGTCGGCGTAGTTGCGGGGGCGGGCGCATCTTCGGCGATCACCACCACGTTGTAGTTGCTCTCGGCACCCAGCATCGGAGCCATCGCATTGCCCCCCAGGACCACTGGCCCTGCCGGGAAGCTCTTGCGATAGAGCCGTCGCCCTACGTCACTGGTGCCCAGCAAGTCGCCGGTTTCGGTCCAGCCGCCCTCAGCCAGCCATGCCGGGAGCGCCTGGGCGCGGCTGTCGTAGGCCACGTACACCGTGGCGGCGGCCGTCAACTCAAATCGCAGGAAATCCGGTACTGTGGCCCATTTATCATCGTTTACCGTACGAATAAAGGGCTGTCCTACAAAACCGGCAGGCATGTCGGTTATGCTGTAGGAGCGATCGATGAAGGTGCGGGTGCCTTCTTGCAGGCTTTCTACCGGGTAGGCATCGCCACTGGCAGCGGCAACGTTGATGATCACCTCAGTTGAGGCCGCAGACGTTGCGCTGAGCGGCGGCGTGGTCGGGTCGGTCGTACTGCTGCCGTCAGTTGCCGTAATCTCGATGTAGTTGATCTTGTTGTTACTGGAGCCGGAGGCGTTACTGACGGTCAGGCGGCCATCCGTTACCGCCACGGAGACATCGCCTGCCAGCCAGCGCGTGGTATCGTCGGGCGTGCCGTCAATGGCGAGGGTTCCCTCGACCGCGATTTTGTAGACGCTGTCGTCGTAGCTGGGGTCGCCCGCGACCAGATGCACGTCGTAGGTACCGTCGGGTAGGGCAATTTCCCAGCTCAGGCCGTCCGTCTTTTGCATATGGTTCAGCGTGTCGTAGCGCTGATCCGGTGAGCGCGACTGGTTGCGGTCGCGGGTTTCGGTGTTCTGGCTGCTCCAGCCATAGGACCAGCCATTGCCGCGATCACCAAAGGCCGCGCCGCTATCGACCAGGTAGCCGTCGGGGGTGGACGCTGAACTCGGCTGGAAGTTGATAGTGACACTGAGAGTATCCGCCGATACATTGGTTGGTGTGCCGGTTCCCAGGAAAAGTGCCGGGAAAACAAAGAATGCTACCAGCAGCAGCATGATATGGGGTCGGTTGTTTCGCATCATTCTCCTCCTTAAGATGTGCTGTGCGATTTGATGCAGCGTGCCGGGTCGTAGCGTGCGCTGTGGATGATCAGCCGGCGGCAACCGGCCGGGTGTACCACTCACCTGTGCGCGGAGCAGCAGGTATGTGGCCTGTACAGAGGGTAACAAAAATGTTACTGCACCGGCTACCCAGAGTCATTGACAAATGTATCCAGAATACGGGACTGTGTACTATCAGAGGAGAATGCGGATGCAGTGCGGCAGCATGGCTACCGCACGCTCCATGGCATAGATACCCCCCCGCAGATACGCCGGTATCTGCGGGGGGTTGAGTCATGTTATGTAGTGAATTGTGGGGAACGAACCTGCGCGAGAACGCGCTTAGAAGAGGATCTGATCGGCGGGGACATCCTGCAACCCGGCCCAGGGCGACTGCACCTTGCCGGCCCGCAGTTGCCGACCGAGCCGCATTGACAGCAGCAGCAGCAGTGCCACGACTAAACCTACCAGCGAGGCAGCATACACGGTCGTGTAGCCAATGACCACGCTGCCGGTGAAGTGTTGCGCAATGTCACGCGCCAGACCACCACCAATCGTACCAAAGCCCTGTGCCAGCGCCTGCGAAACGCCCCACAGACCGAGAAATAGTCCCGCATGGCCGCGATCAGTAATCGTCATAATCAACGCCAGGCTGCCGACAATGAACATGCCCCGGCCCATGCCGATCAGCCAGACGCCGGCACGAAACGGCCCGACAAGCGCGGCATCGCTGGCGTAGCTAATGACCAGGAAGCCCAGGATGCCACTGGCACACCCCAGAAAAATCGGCAGCACGGGTGAGCGCCCCCGCCAGAGCAGCCACCCGGCCAGTGTGATCGCGGTCAGCATCGCAACGCCCCACCATGCCGTCAGGCGGGTTGTCGCGGCAACGCTCATATTTAACACCTGCCCGCCGTAAGGCTCCAGTAGCACATCGTGCGTGGCGAAAGCGGCGGTCGCAACAAAGAGCAGCGCGAAGATCCCGCGCATCATCTTCTGCCCGGCCAGCATGCGCAACGACTCGCCCAGCGAGAGCCGTACGCGGATGGCATCCTGCTGCGAGGCAACTTTGCCGTCAGGCCGCAACCGCTCCTGCCCCCACAATGACAAAAATGTCAGCGCAACGAAGATCACCGCCGAGCCCTGCATCACCCGAATCAGGCGCATCGGATTGTAGTCGATAAGGAACATCCCGACCAGAACGGAACTGACGATGGTGCCCAGCACCAGCATAATCCATAACACAGCCAGCACCCGTCCGCGCTCATGCGGGGCGGTAATATCGCTGACCAGCGCCAGATAGATTGTCTCAACGATATTCACGCCGATGCCGTAGGCCAGGAAGATCATCGTACAGATCACCATTGCCGGCCAGAATCCGATTGCCCCATTGCCGCTGAGCAGAATCAGCGAGAATGGCGCAGTCGCCAGACCACCATACGTCAGCATTGCGCCCAGAACTACGTAGGGTGTACGCCAGTTGCCTCTGGCCCGTTCCTGATCGGAGTGAAAGCCAATCAACGCGCGCGCGGGCGAGACGAAGTAATGAATCGCAATGAGAAAGCCGACCGCGACGGCCGGAATGCGTGCTTCGTCAATCAACACCCGGTTGAGCGTACCGGTCAGGGGCGCAAGCGAGAGCCCCATCCCAAACTGGAATAGTCCCAGACGTAGAACATGGAGCCATCGGCGCATGGCCCGGTGTTGGTCAAGCCAGGCCTGGGTCTGGTGCTTCAGTTTTGCAAGCCGACCAAGTTGCCTGCGGACTACGACCATCGCTCTGCCTCCTTATAACAGTACGACTTCAGAATTGTACATATTATAGCACAGGGTATCCATATTATACAGGGATCAGCGGTCCGAACCGGACGAAACAGTGCAGATGGTAGCCCGCAAATTGCGCCGGATGTGCCGCTGTATGACGCACTGCATAGCATATTGTGGTATCATAAGATTATTATCCTTCACGACAAACCAGCGGGCTGCTTCGGCTGCGCTGTACAAGTGATAGCGTAAATGTATCAGCGAGGACGTATGAGCCGCATCACCGCGACCTTTGCGCGCCTGCGTGAAGCCCATCGGGTGGCGCTTATGCCCTATCTAACGGTTGGCTTTCCGCAACGCGATAGTACGCTCGAACTGGTACCGGCCATGGAAGCCGCCGGTGCCGACATGTTTGAACTGGGTGTGCCCTTCTCCGATCCGCTGGCCGATGGCGCGACCATTCAGCGCGCCACACAGCGCGCGCTGGAGCAGGGTGTCACCCTGTCCTTCTGCCTGGAGACGGTTGCGGCACTGCGTACGCGTGGAGTACAGGCACCGCTGCTGCTGATGGGGTACTATAACCCGCTGCTGCGCTATGGCGTCGAGCGGGCCTGCGCGGAACTGGCAACGGCGGGCGGGGATGGCTGGATTGTGCCGGATGTGCCGCCGGAAGAAGTCCATGAACTGCGGCAGGCCGCAACCACGCATGGCCTTGATCTGATCATGTTTGTGACGCCGACAACCCCCGACGAGCGCATTGCGCAGATCACCCGGCTGGCAAGCGGCTTTATCTACTGTGTCTCGCTGACCGGGGTGACAGGCGCGCGCCAGGCGTTGTCCCTTGGTCTGGCTGACTTCCTCGGGCGGGTGCGCCGCCAGACTGATCTACCGCTGGTGGTGGGCTTTGGGATCAGTACCGCTACGCATGTGGCGCAGGTGGGGCAGGTGGCCGACGGCGCGATTGTGGGGAGTGCGCTGATCAACCATATTGCCGGGTTGCCGCCGGAGCAGATGGTGGCGGAAACCGCCGCCTTTGTGCGGGCACTCCGCACATAGCGCCGCCGTCGGTATCCTGAGAGTTACGCGGTGAGCGTTCAACTCAGGCATGTGCTCCGATGCAAGCCTGGTTGCGCCTACGACAGCATGGTACGTGTATGTTTAGATATTGTGAAGGTTTGTACAAATTAGTTTGTAACCCTGAGATTTATACTAGATCCAAATCTTGAAAAGGGTTAGTGCAATAGAGCAATGGATGCTCATTAGAAACTTCGGTGAGGAGGTACCCGCAGCAGAACACTCGCGGTTTTCTTATTCTGGTTGATTGTTCTCCGGTTGATTGTTCTCTGGTTGATTGTTTCTCTCTGGAATGTGTTGTTCCCTCGCGCCGATTACGAATAGCGGCGCAGAGATTGAACCCGGTACTGGATGTATGCGCGTGATGCAGCACTGCTCCCGTTCCGGCAGGTCTATGGTAGACACATACACTTTCGCTGGAAGAAAGGAAGGGTAACGATGGTAACACTTAAAGATGGCAATATTCCGTCCGAAGAAGAGGTTAAGAAGAAAAATCGCGGCATGGAAGGCATGGTTGCCGCCCGAACGGGTATCAGCCATATCGACGGTGAGAATGGTCGCCTGTTCTACCGTGGTCTTGATATTAACGATCTGGCCGCCAACTCCACGTTTGAGGAGACTACGGCGCTGCTCTGGTATGGTAAACTTCCCACCCGGCGACAACTGGAGCGCTTCCAGGAGAAGTTTGCCGAGAACCGCCTGATCCCCAATGATGTTATCTCGATCTTGCTCTCGCTCCCCAAGAAGACGACACCGATGGGTGTGCTGCGGACAGCCGTCTCCGTTATGGCAACCTATGACCCGGATGAAGGCGATAACTCGCTCGAGGCGAATGTTAACAAGTCGGTGCGATTGACCGCCTCAATGCCTACAGTTGTAGCGGCCTGGGAGCGGATTCGCAACGGGCTCTGGCCAGTTACGCCCAGCACGGAGTTAAGCCACGCGGCCAACTTCCTCTACATGCTGACCAACCGGGTGCCGACTGAGACGGAGGCCAAGGTTCTGGATACGGCGCTGATCCTGCACGCCGACCATGGCCTGAATGCCAGCACCTTCGCCGCGCGTGTCACCGCCAGTACGCTCTCGAACCTGCATAGCTCGATCACTTCGGCCATTGGCACGCTGAAGGGTCCACTGCACGGTGGGGCCAACGAGCAGGTGATGCGTATGCTGCTGGAGGTTGGTGATGTCGATCGGGTGGATCAGTACATGGAAGGCGCGTTTGCCGCCAAGAAGAAGATTATGGGCTTCGGGCATCGCGTTTACAAGGCTGATGACCCGCGTGCTTCCTGGCTTCAGAAGCTCTCGAAGCAACTGGGCGAGTCCACCGGCAACACGCGCTGGTATGAGATGAGTGAACGCATCCGCAAGCTGGTGCAGGCACAGCGCACGCTGCCGGTCAATGTGGACTTCTACTCCGCTTCGCTCTACTACACGCTGGGTATTCCGCTGGACCTCTTTACGCCGATCTTTGCTATCAGCCGGGTCTCCGGGTGGACCGCGCACGTTTACGAGCAGTATAGCGACAACCGCCTGATCCGCCCCACGTCCGAGTATATCGGGCCGGAGGATGTGCCCTATGTGCCGCTGGACGAGCGCGAGTAGGGTTCGGTAGATTATTCCTGATTGCGTAGGATCAGGTAGGAAAATCGGTCATCGGTAGTCAGCGCTCAGTGCCGGCTACCGATTTTTCTTATAAAGGAAAATTCGCCTCCGGCAGGGCGGAAGATTCCATCCTTGTTCACACAAAATTTGCACAGGATGCGGATGTTTTGTGAACAAGAAAAAAAGTACCATGTTGCCGCAGGCGAAAACGGCCGTTGTGAGTGTATGTGTCTGATTTGAACGCCCACCGCGTAACTCCTGTAAATTACACGCGTTACGCGGTCGTTGACCTGAAAGCCAATTCCGCCTCCGGCAGGGTGGAAGAACCCAGATCTTGTTCACGAAATGTTGGCTCTTCGAGCCAACATTTCGTGAACAAGACAGATCACGTACCATGCTGCCGCAGGCGAAATACGCCGTTATCGAAAGCAAACGGTCCGTTTGAATATGCACCGCGTAAGTCCTGTAAGAGACTGTCTGAAAAGGGTTAGTCATGGGGCGACGGCCCCGGAGCGGGAGTCCCGGCGTCAGCCGGTGTATGGCCGGAACCGGCTGACGCCGGGACGCCTGGGGCGCGGTCCGGTGGCGCAGGGCACCCCGCATGCCGTGGGACCGACGCGCATCAGCTTTTCAGACAGTCTCTAAATTATGTCACTCCGTCTGCGTCTAACATTGACCTACCTGCTGGTGACGGTCGGCGGGCTCTTGCTGCTGGGAGGCGGCTTTATTGCCCTGGCCGGACACTACACCGCGCAGCAGCGGGAGCGCACCCTGGCGGGGCAGGCCGAGGTCTATGCTAACTTTGTCACCGAGTTGGTCCGCACGCCGACCGGGTTGCAATCGCTTGCGCCCGACCTGGCCGCCGGCGGTGTGGTGCCGGGTGATGTGACGGTGCGGATCTTCTCCCCGGCCGGAACGCTGCTCAGCGGGCAGCGCGGGCTGGGCCCCTTCCCCAGTCGCGCCGTGCTGGAACTGGTCGAGAATCCCCTGCCCTTGCCGATTTCGCAGGTAGCCGACCGGCGCTATGTCGCGTACCCGATTGTGCGTGACGGGGCGCTGCTGGGGGTGGTGGAACTGTCCCACCCGACCGGCGAGGAAGCCCGGTTACAGCGGGCACTCCGCGTGATGGTGGGGCAGGCGGCGCTGCTGGCGGCGCTGGTGATGACCCTGGTTAGCCTGCTGGTGGCGCGCTCGATTGCCCGCCCGATCTCGCAACTGACGCGCCACGCCGGGGAACTGGCTGCCGGTAGCCCGGCGCACCCGCCGCCCCTTGCCCCGCTAACGGACACATCCCCCGGTCAAACGCGCCGCTCCCGCTCAAACGATGAGATTCACCGACTGGCCCGCAGCCTGGAAGAGATGGCCGGGCAACTCCAGGCGCGCATTGCCGAGGCCGAGCGCGAGCGCACCCGACTGGCGGCGGTGCTGACCACCATCTCCGAAGGCGTGGTTGCGCTGGACGCGGCAGGCGAACTGCTGTTTGCCAATCCTGCGGCGGCGGCGCTGCTGGAGAGCGCTTCACCGGCGGAGATTGCGCCACGCCTGACGACTCTGGACCTGCCACCACCGGACGATCTGCCGGTGGAACATGAGATAATGCTCGGGGCGCGGCAACTGCTGATTACGATTAGCCCGGTCAACCCGGCGAGCCGCGCGCCTGTCGTCCAGGCCATCCCGCCGCAGGTGCCGGCGACCGTCTGGGTGTTGCGCGACGTGACCCGGCTAAAAGCACTGGAGCAGGCCCGGACGCGCTTCTTTCGCAGTGTCTCGCATGATCTGCGCACGCCGCTAACGGCGATCCGCGGGATGCTGGAGAATCTACAGGATGTCGCCCCGCCGGAGCAGCAGGCCGGCCTGACCACCCTCGAAGATGAGACGGCCCGCCTGGCCCGCCTGGTAGAAGAGTTGCTGCATCCACCCGCCGACGGACAGTTGCTGCCTGCCGAGCGGCGTCCGGTCCATCTGGATATGCTGGCGCGCGAGATCTGCGCGCTGCAGCAGGGCCGCGCCCGCCGCGCCGGGATTATGTTAACCTGCGCGGTCGCGGATAGTCTGCCGCCAGTGTATGGCGACCGCGACCGGCTCAAGCAGGCGCTGCTCAATCTGCTGGATAATGCGCTGCGGTTTACCCCGGCAGGCGGCACGGTTACCGTTGAAGTGACGGCGGTACAGCCCACCCAGCCCGCCGGCGCATCCACCGTCCGCCTGAGCGTGGCCGACAGCGGCCCCGGCGTGCCTGCCGAACTGCGCGAGCGCATCTGGGAGCGCGGGGTGCGCGGGGCTGATCTGGGGTATCCCGGCGCGGACGGGGAGCAGCGCGGGGCGGGGCTGGGGCTGGCAATCGTGCGCGAGATCATTACCGCCCACGGCGGACACGTCCAGGTTGAAGCGCAGGCTCCCCAGGGCGCGCGGTTTGTGCTGGAACTGCCGGGACAGCACCTGCCCTGACAGATTGTTCCGGTTTATGAACATTGTAATGTTTACTCCGGATATCGCCGCTCAGGAGTCCCGGCTTATGAACGTTGAAAAAATAGTCCGGATATGGCGTGTGGCCGGATAGCACGCACCACCGCACGGCCCAAACGTTTGGAGTCCCGGCTTCAGCCGGTGAACGGCCGTCAACCGGCTGAAGCCGGGACTCCGGGAGCAACGTCCGGATTCATGATTCAAACTTCATCAGCCGGATCAAGCGTTTCCGGCAGGATGCCGCGCCCCCGATAGGCATTCTACCGGCTGAAGCCGGGACTCCAGGAGCAACGTCCGGATTCATGGTTCAAACTTCATCAGTCGGATCAAGCGTTTCCGGCAGGATGCCGCGCCCCCGATAGGCATTCTACCGGATCAAGCCGGGACTCCCGGTCATTTCACATCCAGATTATTTCTCAAAGTTCATGAAGCGTGACCTACGACTACTGCGGCGACACCACGTACCCCCAATCCCGCAGAAGTTGCACCATTTTGATACATCCATTGATAGATAAGACTTCGTATATAATGTGTAGCATCACCCGGCAAGCGCAACATGTCACGGCCGCCCTTTTTGCGGTGTGCAGTTGGCTTGCCAATCGTTGGCAGATGTCGGTGGATACGCCAGTCGAAGTTTAAAGGAGGAACTCTGTGCGACGTATTCTGATGATGATTGGGGTTCTAGTTACGCTGGTGGCCCTGCTGCCACTGGCAGTTACGGCCCAGGAAGATCCGGCCCTGGTGCGGGTTATGCATGCCTCCCCGGATGCGCCGCCGGTGGATGTGTTTGTTGATGGTACGCCGATCCTGGAGGGAGTGCCGTTCTTTGCGCTGAGTGGCGCGCTGGCGGCCCCGCCGGGCACCTACCGCATCCAGGTTGCGCCCACGGGGGCCGGGCCGGATGGGTCGGTGATTGATGCGCCGGTTACGGTTGAGGGGGGCAAGGCCTATGTCATTGCCGCCGTGGATACCGTCGAGAGCATTGAGCCGCTGGTGCTGGAAGATAACACCGGCATTCCCCCGGCCGGCCAGGCCCGGGTGCGGGTCTTCCACGCAGTGCCGGATGCGCCCGCCGTTGATGTCAAGCTGGCCGGTACGGATATTGCCGTGGTCGGCAATCTGCCCTTCAAGGCGGCGAGCTATGTGGATGTTGACGCAGGCAGCTACACCTTCGACATTACGCCCGCCGGTTCAAACGAGGTCGTCTTCACCACGCCACCGCTGCGGCTCGAGTCAGGCTGGAACTACAGCCTGATCGCCACCGGCTTCCTGACGCCCGAGTCGGAGGAAGATCCCGGCTTCTGGGTACAGGCGCGGATCGACCAGATTACGCAGTAGGTTGCTCCAGGGGAAGATTGATGCGATGGCAGAGGCCGGCAGCGTGAAGTTGCCGGCTTCTTTGCGTGTGTGACAGTCGGGACTACGAAGGCCGCGAAACGCCGCGAGCATCGGCGAACGCGTCTGGCGTGCCGATTGCGTTTCGCGGGTTTCGCGGGATTTCGTGGATTTCGTGCCGTTCGTGGTCCAGATTGTTCCCGCCATACACCACCACTCGCGTACCCGCATAAATCCAGCAAAGCGGTTTTTGGAATGAATAAACGTGGGTTTGATGAGGTGACGGGGTGATGTGATACGCGATGAGACGGAGAAAATGGGGTGGTTTTGGCTAGAGAAACCGGCATCTCCCGATGCCGGTTTTGTAGTTGGTGGAGAAATGTGAGCTTTTGGGTGGTCTACAGATACCCATGCAAAACCAGGCAGATATTGACCAGAAGTACCTTTTGAAGTCTATATAGTATAAGTTAAACTAAGACATGGTTCAGGTTTACTTTACAGGTTTCGATCACGCTGCCAGGGGCACCGCGCATGGCGCTGGCTCTTGTCCCGTGGTGGCGGGTGCTGGGGGGTACCCCAACGCCACCAGC
>JGI12109J20283_10501617_pt1 | contig 25504 bp, 21 predicted proteins | sample ElkSlonscriptome_12_FD_20283 | JGI IMG/M metagenome (IMG submission 20283)
CCGGTGTTTTGGCCTGCAAACTGGCGGGGTGCCATGCTGTCCAACCGTCACAATGAATATTTATATAGCATTCACTGTCGATGAGCAAGAAATTTGCACATCATTCCAACAATTGTTTCATTAAAAAAAGCTCGATAAAAATAGTCTTATTCTTATTTAGAGAAAGCGGTTTGGTTGCTCAAATTCTAACCATTGTCAGCGGATAATCTGCAGTAAAAGTCAACGAAAACGATCAATCTATTCGCACTCTGCTGTGGCAACCGGAGTTGAATAAACCGCGTTTCAATGCATCAGCTTTTTGCTATCGCAGGGTCCATGCTGGTGCCTGTGGCTGAAACAACGCGCTAAAATCGGGTGCGTCGTAATTTCTATATCATGTATAATCGCGGCCTTTTACTAGCCGGCCCAGCTTCAATCATCGATTTCTGGGCCTGATTTGGAAGCTGGCGACCATGCCGATTTATGAATATCAGTGCACCGACTGTGAGCACCGCCTCGAAGCGCTGCAAAAAATCAGTGATCCACTCCTCATCGAATGTCCGGTCTGTCACCACCAGAGTTTGAAGAAACTGATCTCAGCGGCCAGTTTTAGACTCAAGGGCGGCGGCTGGTACGAGACTGATTTCAAAAAGGATGGTCGCAAGCAACTTGCCACCTCCGATACGGAGCCGACTTCGAAAGAAGACAAATCCGGGCACAAAACTGGGGACGAAAAGAGCGCGCAGAAGTCCGCGTCGCAAAGCAGTAGCGGCAAGGATCGGTCCGGCAGCGAGGGTAGCGCCGACAAGAGCAAGTCTACCCCCACCCCAACGGCGTCGAAATCCACTGACTCAGGTAACAGCAAGGGCGGCTGAGCAAGCCGGGCTCGGCCCATATTAAGGACGACAGGAAACTAGTATGCGCAGTCACTATTGCGGAGCATTGAACGAATCCCAGGTCGACGAGGACGTCGTTCTCTGCGGCTGGGTGCACAGGCGCCGGGACCATGGCGGTGTTATTTTTCTGGATGTGCGCGACCGCGAAGGCATTGCCCAGGTGGTCTATGATCCGGATACCGAGGCCAGCTTCGCCATTGCCGAAGGGGTGCGCAATGAATACGTCATCCAGGTCAAGGGTCGAATCCGGCTGCGGCCGGAGGGCACGATCAACGCAGAGATGCCGACCGGGCGCATTGAAGTGCTGGGTAAAGAGCTTGCTATATTGAATGAGGCCAAGACCCCGCCCATGCAGCTCGATGAACATGAGAAAGTGGGTGAAGATGTGCGCCTGCGCTATCGCTACATCGACCTGCGTCGGCCAGAGATGCTTCAGCGCATGCGCTTTCGCTCAAAGATTGCCAATGCCGTGCGCAATTTTCTCGACGCCCACGGCTTCCTGGACATCGAGACCCCGCTGCTTACCAAGGCCACTCCAGAGGGTGCCCGCGACTACCTGGTGCCGAGCCGAACCCACCCAGGCAGGTTTTTTGCTTTGCCGCAGTCGCCGCAATTGTTCAAGCAGATTTTGATGGCCGCCGGCATGGACCGCTACTACCAAATCGCTAAATGCTTTCGCGATGAAGACCTGCGCGCCGATCGGCAGCCCGAATTCACCCAGATCGACGTCGAGACTTCCTTCATGGAGGAAGACGAAATCATGGCGGTCATGGAAGCCATGATCGTGCACGTGTTCAAGCAGCTGCTCGAAGTGGACCTGGGTAAATTTCCGCGTCTGAGCTGGCAGGAATGCATGCGCCGTTTCGGCTCCGACAAGCCGGATCTGCGCGTGGAGCTGGAGCTCGTGGACATTGCCACCTTGATGCAAGAGGTTGAATTCAAGGTGTTCAGCGGGCCGGCGAATGACGCCGAGAGCCGGGTAGTGGCGCTGCGGGTGCCGCAGGGTGCCAGCCTCAGCCGCAAGGTAATCGACGGCTATACCGATTATGTGGGAATTTACGGCGCCAAGGGGTTGGCCTGGATCAAGGTGAACGACATCGCCGCCGGTAGCGAAGGTCTGCAGTCGCCGATTCTGAAATTCATGCCGGAAGCGGTGATCAGTCAATTGCTGCAGACTTTGGGGGCAGACACCGGCGATATTATTTTCTTCGGCGCCGACAAGGCACACGTCGTCAACGAGGCCATGGGTGCACTGCGCCTCAAAGTGGCGCAGGACCTGGGGCAGGTCAGTGACCGCTGGGCGCCTCTGTGGGTCGTCGACTTTCCCATGTTCGAGCGCGAGAGCGACGGCAGCCTCAGCCCCCTGCATCATCCTTTCACGGCACCGGCCTGTAGCGCCGAAGAACTGGCTGCCGACCCGATTAACGCCATGTCTCGCGCCTACGACATGGTGGTCAACGGTACCGAGTTGGGTGGCGGCTCCATTCGTATCAACCGACCGGACATGCAGCAGGCGGTGTTCGATGTCCTTGGCATCGATGCGTCCGAAGCCCGGGAAAAATTCGGCTTCCTGCTCGACGCCTTGGCCTACGGTTGTCCTCCTCACGGCGGTCTGGCCTTCGGTTTCGATCGCCTGGTCATGTTGATGACGGACTCGACTTCCATTCGCGACGTCATCGCCTTCCCCAAGACTCAGTCCGCGGCCTGTCCGTTGACTGAGGCGCCGGGAGCGGTATCCCGACAGCAGCTACGGGAATTGAACATCCGCCTGCGGGAGCAGACAAAGGAGCAATGAATCCAGCGTGAGTATGCTCTGAATAATGCCGACAAGTCTCTACGGTCGCTTGTAAGTCCGAGCCACGTCTTCATTGTTTAGAGCATCATTAAAATGGAATAGCCAGGCCGAAAAGGCTGGCAGGCATGAAGGCGTTGCCGCAGACAGCGGCGCCGGGAGAGTTAAGATGGCAGGTCACAGTAAATGGGCCAATATCAAACACCGCAAGGCAGGACAGGATGCCAAGCGCGGTAAAGTCTTCACTAAAATTATCCGCGAAATAACGGTAGCGGCGCGACAATCCGCGGCACCAGAAGACAATCCGCGGTTGCGCGCGGTCATCGACAAGGCTCTGGCCGCCAACATGACCCGGGACACCATCGACCGGGCCATAGCCCGGGGCGCCGGCAACACCGATAGCGACAACGTCGAAGAACTGGTCTATGAAGGCTATGGACCTGGCGGTGTTGCCGTGCTCTGTGAATGTATGACCGACAACAAGAATCGCACGGTTGCGGAAGTCCGCCACGGCTTTACCAAATTCGGCGGTAGTCTCGGCACTAACGGCTCGGTTGCCTATCTGTTCGACAAGACCGGCATTATCAGCTTCGCCGCCGGCGCTAATGAAGAAAAAATCATGGAGTCGGCTCTGGAAGCCGGCGCCCACGATGTTGTCACCAACGATGACGGCAGCATCGAGGTCCATACCAGCCTGGAGACCTTCGGCCAGGTTCAGGACCGATTAAAGCAGGACGGGCTGGACCCGGAGCGTGCGGAAATGAGTATGCTGGCGTCCACAGAAGTTGACCTGGACCTGGAGACGGCGGAGAAATTGCTAAAGCTAACCGATCATCTGGAAGACTTAGATGATGTGCAGAGCGTTTATTCTAACGCCAACCTATCCGATGAGATCGCCAACCAGCTCTAGCAGTTCTACAATGATCTTCTGAATTTATCAGAGACTACTGGACCCGGCGCGGAAAGACAGCCGCGGAGGCCATGGCGACCCGCAAACCAGGCACTCGTGGAGACAGCGCAGGCAATGGCAACTATTCTTGGCATCGATCCCGGGTCTCGAACCACTGGCTACGGCCTGATCAACAGCGTCGGCTCTCGCCTCGATTATGTCGCCTGCGGTTGCATCCAAACCGGGAACGGAGACCTGCCTCAGCGCCTGAAAATAATTTTCACGGAGATCAGCAGTTTGATCGTGCAACACACACCGGCAGAGGTGGCGGTTGAGGCAGTCTTTGTCGGCCGCAACGCGGCCTCGGCGCTGAAGCTGGGTCAGGCACGCGGCAGCGCTATGGCCGCCTGCCTGGCCCGGGAACTTCCGGTGGCGGAGTATTCGGCGCGGCAAGTGAAGCAGGCGGTGGTGGGTGCCGGTGGGGCCGAAAAAGGCCAGGTCCAGCATATGGTTAAAGCGCTGCTGAAGATCAGTGATAACATAGCCAGCGACGCTGCCGATGCGCTGGCGGTCGCCATCTGTCACGCCAACACCCAGACCGGTCTGGCCCGATTGGCAGGAGCGAGAAATTTCAGCCGCAGGCGCCTGCGCTGAACCCTAAATAGCCGCCATGCAGTCCAGACTGCGATAGGGACTGCGATAGGGACCAAGGTGAATAGTCCGGCGCAACCGGATCGGCACCCATGACCAGATCGGAATCAATGACCAGACCGGGACCAACTTCCGGGACCAGCTAAAAGACAGCAACCTTGATTGGACGAATACGCGGGACCCTCATCGACAAGACCCCTCCCGATGTCCTGGTGGACGTGGGTGGCCTCATGTACGAGTTACAGGTGCCCATGAGCACCCTGTACCAGCTACCGGAAGTCGGTCGCGAACTCATTCTGCACACCCACTTTGTGGTGCGCGAGGACGCGCAACTTCTCTATGGTTTCTATGCGCCCAAGGACAAGGCCATGTTTCGTGCCCTGATCCGGGTTAACGGTGTCGGACCGAAGATGGCGCTGGCGATTCTGTCCGGAATGGAGACTGACGACTTTGTGCGTACTGTGCGCAACAACGATGTGGCCGCCATGGTCAATATGCCCGGCATCGGCAAGAAGACCGCGGAGCGATTGATGGTGGAAATGCGCGACCGCCTGGCCGACTGGGGAGGCCGTGACGACACAAGCGCCACGGCCGGGACCAGTGCGGGCAATGGCGCCGCCAGCCGCGAGGCGGAGACGGCTCTGGTCAGCCTCGGCTACAAGCCGCAGCAAGCGGCGCGGGCGGTGGCCAGAGTTGAGAAGGACAACCCCGAGATCCACGACAGCGAGGCGCTGATCCGGCTGGCCTTGAAGAGTATGCTCTAGTGGATTTTTCTACTGCACAACAAACTTGCGGCGCGCAATACTGGCCCGGCCACGACACCTCATCGCCAGCGCAGTATCGCAACCCCCTGGCGGGCAGCGCGAGCGCCGGTAATCGGCCGACTGTGCGTTCGTATTCGCTGGTACCGGCCTGGGGGCAACTCGGCAATGTGTCAAGCGTTCAGTCCGGCCTTATCGCTGCTAATAGCGCGGCAGGATACTGAGCGTGGAAGAAGAACGTCTGGTCACACCGCAAGCTGCCGCGGCCGAAGAAAACCAGGATCGCGCCATCCGGCCGCTGAATCTGACCGATTACATAGGTCAAGACGAAGTCAAGGCGCAAATGGATATCTTCATCCGCGCCGCCCGCGGCCGCAGCGAGCCGCTTGACCACACCCTGGTATTCGGGCCGCCAGGTCTGGGCAAGACGACCCTGGCCAACATCATCGCCCAGGAAATGGGCGTTGCCATCAAGACAACCTCTGGTCCGGTGCTTGAGAAGGCGGGCGATCTAGCCGCAATGCTCACCAATCTGGATGCGGACGATGTGCTGTTTATCGACGAGATTCATCGCCTGTCGCCGGCGATAGAGGAAATACTTTACCCGGCCATGGAGGACTATCAGCTCGACATCATGATAGGCGAGGGGCCGGCAGCCCGCTCAATAAAATTAGACCTGCCCCCATTTACACTAGTGGGTGCGACCACGCGGGCCGGTCTGTTGACCTCGCCCCTGCGCGACCGGTTTGGCATAATCCAGCGCCTGGAGTTTTACTCCATCGAAGAGCTGACCCGAATCGTGACCCGATCCGCCGGCATCCTCGGCACCAATATAGATGCTCCCGGTGCCGAAGAGATTGCTCGCCGTTCAAGAGGAACGCCGCGAATCGCTAATCGGCTGCTGCGCCGGGTCCGCGACTTCGCCGAGGTCAAGGCGGAAGGTAATGTGACCAACGACTCGGCCAGTCAGGCGCTGGACATGCTCAACATCGACAAACACGGCTTCGATCAAATGGACCGACGCCTGCTGATGACTATGATCGACAAGTTCGACGGTGGCCCGGTGGGCATTGACAGCCTGGCAGCGGCCATCAGCGAGGAGCGGGACACGCTGGAAGATGTAGTCGAGCCCTATTTGATCCAGCAGGGCTTTATCACCCGGACCCCGCGCGGACGCATGGTGACTCAATACGCCTATCGCCACTTCGGCCTGAAGCCGAATCGATCTGACGTCGATCTGTTCGATAACGACTGAGACGTAGATAGCAGCGGGTCGAACCGCAGGCAAGCGCCGGGATTGCCTTAAAGTCGCCACAATTAATCCGTTTTCGGCCTGCATTGATCGTCAGGGAGTTACTTTTTGTCAGTTAAATGCTGAATCTCGAAACTAATTGTCAAAGTGGCCGAAAAAACAGGATGACCCGTGAATACTTCACGGACACACAAGGCCATGGTGTCGACTTTGGTCGTGCGCTATATCGTGACGCCTGAGACGGAGAATTCGCGTTGACAGAACTCAGTCCACTGCAACTGATTATCGAAGCCAGTTTCGAAGTACAGCTAGTCATGCTTATCCTGCTGCTGATGTCGGTGGCGTCCTGGGTCATCATCGTGCAGCGTTACCTGGTTCTAGCCTCGGCGCAACAAGGGGTGGACAGCTTCGAGGAGCGTTTCTGGTCCGGCATGGACCTGAGCCAGCTCTACAAAGAAGGCAGTCAGATGCAGAAGGAGGATGTGCAGCTGGTGGGTATGGAAAATATCTTCCGCGCCGGCTTCAAGGAGTTCATGCGCCTGCGCCAGCAAACCGCCGTGGACAAGGAGGCGGTGATGGAAGGGGCCCAGCGAGCGATGCGGGTCGCCTACTCGAGGGAGGAGGATAAGCTTGAACGCCATCTGGCGTTTCTGGCCACCGTGGGCTCGGTTTCACCCTACATCGGTTTGTTTGGTACTGTAATCGGCATCATGAATGCCTTTCTTGGACTGGCGAATCAAGCCCAGGCAACGCTGCAGGTGGTGGCGCCCGGTATAGCGGAAGCGCTCATCGCCACCGCGATGGGACTGTTCGCGGCCATTCCCGCGGTGGTGGCCTACAATCGCTACACGGCCAACCTGGATTCTGTGACCAGCAGCTATATCACCTTCAGCGATGAGTTTTCCAGCATCCTGCATCGGCAGATTCACAGTGACTAAAGCCTGCGGAGTGCTGCAATCATGGAAGTGATGGTTCGTAAGAAGCGCAAGCCGATGGCCGAGATCAACGTCGTGCCTTATATCGATGTGATGCTGGTGCTTCTGATCGTATTCATGGTGACGGCGCCGCTGCTGAATCAGGGGATCGAAGTCGACCTGCCGCAGGCCAACAATGAACCGCTGGATATCGATGAGAACCTGGAGACCCTGGTGGTGTCTATCACCTCCGGCGGTGAGTATTTTCTGAGCGTCGGCGCTACCGGCGAGGATCGGGAATCGATGAGCCTGGAGGCGCTGGCCGACCAGGTTAATAGAATTATCACTGCAAATCCCGACATTCAGGTCCTGGTTGAGGGCGACGAAAGTGCCGATTGGGGCGCCATGATCGCACTGATTACAACCCTGCAGCAGGCCGGGGTCGATAACCCGAATTTCATCACTCAGCCCATGGAAAGCCTGTGACTGGAGTCAACGAGGGCAAAGCCTGAAAGCGACCCATGAACAACTGGTTTAACAATCTTGTCATCTTCAACGGCTACCCGCTGGCGGTGGTGTTGGCCGTCTCCCTGCATGTCTTGATCCTGGTGGCTCTGCTTTATTTGCAGGGTGGGAATCGCATCGAGGCGATGGAACTGGTGCAGCCGACGGTGGTCACGGCGTTGTTTATCGACGAAAACCCCCAGGTTCGCAATCAGCGCAGTCGCGACCAGCGCCGTATGCAGCAGCAGGAGGCGGAGCGCCGACAGAGCGAGGAAGCAGCCGAACGCCAGCAGGAAGAGGCCGAGAATCGTGCCGCCGAAGCGGCGCGCCGCGAAGAGGAACAGGCCAGGCTCGAGGAAGAACGGCGCCAGGCGGCACTGCGCGAGCGTGAGGAACTGGAGCGGCAACAGCAGCTTCAGGCCGAGCGTGAACAGCGCCAGCGTGAGCAGGAGCAAGCCGAGCAGCAGCGCCAGCGCGAGCTGGCTGAAGCCGAAGAGCGCCAGCGTCAGCAAGAGGCCGAGCGCAGGCGAAGGGCCGCAGAGGAAGAGGCCGCAGCCGCCGCGGCGGCGCGCAATGAATTTGAATTGGTGCAGAGCGCCACCGGCATGATTCAGCAGATTGTGCAGGAGAACTGGTCGCGGCCACCCAGCGCCCGCAACGGCATGCGTGTCGTTATTCGCATTCAGATGCTGCCCACCGGCGAGCTGCTGAATGCCACTGTCATTGAGTCCAGTGGCGATGCCGCCTTCGATCGCTCGGCGGAGAACGCCGTGTATCAGGCGTATCGGGCGCCGCTCACCGAGCTGCAGCAACTGCCGATTGCCGTGTTTAACAACAATTTTAGATCCCTGTCCCTCATCTTCGAACCTACGGACCTATTGAATTGACTATGCGCCAGATATTCCTGCTTGTAATTGCCAGTTTTTGCTCCCTTGCCGCACGCGGTGAGCTCAGCATTCAGATCACCCAGGGTGTGGATAACCCGGTTCCCATCGCGGTAGTGCCATTTTCATTGGAAGGCGGCGGCGTTCTTAGCGAAAACGTCTACCAGGTTGTCATTGACGATCTGGAACAGGTGGGCGAGTTCCGGGCTCTGTCGCCGGCCAGCATGCTCAGCCTGCCGGACGAGGAGCGCGAGGTGTTTTTCCGTGACTGGCGCACCCTGGCCCAGGATTATTTGCTGATCGGCAAGATCGATCGGACGCCAGGCAGCCAACTGGTGCAGGTGCAGTATGAATTTTTCGACGTCAATCGGGAGCTGAAGCTGGCCGGAGAGGTTATCACCGGCAGTGTCACACAGCTGCGGGATATCGGTCACGAGATCTCAAATGTAGTTTTCGAGCTCGTCACCGGCATTCGCGGGGCCTTCAGCACGCAGATCCTCTATGTGGTGGAAGAGCGGCAAGCTGACGGCAATTTCGAGTTTCGGCTGGAGAAGGCTGATTACGATGGTGCCCGGCCCCAGGTACTGCTACAGTCCAGCGAGCCTATTATGTCACCAAGCTGGTCACCGAATGGTATGGAAGTGGCTTATGTCTCGTTCGAGACCGATCTGCCCAGAATTTATACACAGAATATTGCCAGCGGTCAGCGCCGTCAGATAACCAATTATCCCAACATAAACAGCTCGCCCGTCTGGTCCCCGGACGGCAGTCGTCTGGCCATGGTCCTGTCCAAAGACGGCAGTCCGGATATCTATGTCCAGGACCTGGTGAGCAACGAGCTGATTCGCATTACCGACCATCCCGGGATCGATACGGAGCCAAGCTGGAGCATGGACGGAGAATCGATCGTGTTCATGTCTGATCGCACCGGCCAGCCGCAGATCTACCAGATGGAGGTGGGCGCACCATCCTACCAGGTGGAACGTCTGACCTACGATTGCTTCCAGTGTATGAAAGCCCAGTTTCTACCGGACGGCGTTAACCTGGTGCACGTGCGCCGGGCGACGCGGCAATCCAGCTACCAGATCGCCATACTCAATGTCGAAAATCTGCGCGTGATTACCCTCACTGATACCAGCCTGGACGAGTCACCCAGCGTGGCGCCGAATGGCAGTATGATCATCTATGCGACGCAGGTGAATGGACGTGAGGTCTTGGATGCCGTGTCCATTGACGGTCAAGTTAAGTTCCGTTTACCATCTTTAGAGGGTGATGTGCGTGAGCCGGCCTGGTCCCCATTTTTTAACTAGCGATTCAACTTTTACTCCCTGGTGCCGTTTATTGCAGCAGGGAGCTGTGCTTGTTGGCGATACCGCGACCTGCTTCGATAGATTAGGATGGCAGTGAGGGACAAATTGCAGCATTGCGTGGTGACCAGCTTCAAGGCGACTTCTCTATGCCCGTCTCTTATCAAGGCAACAACAGGCAGCAGGAACAAGACACGAAAACAGGCTCCAGAGTCCACGGACAGTGTGCGGGGCTATTCAGAAAAACCACAGGCCAGAAAAACCACAGGACGAGGGATAACTAGTGCAGTTGAATCAATTTATTAAATCAGGCGTGCTGATACTGTCATTGATGACGGTGGCCGCCTGCAGTTCGACGGGCGAATTCGAAGACGGGGCTGCGAGCAGCGGCAGTACAGGCGACGTGGTCCTACCAGGCCCGTCTGGTGGCGCCGGCAGTGGCGGTGGAACTGCCACCACCAGCCCCGGCTCGACCCCAAGTAGCGGTCTCACCCAGGGCGAGATTCGACGCAACGCCGCCATCGAGCAGACTGTTTTCTATTTCGACTTTGATATGGCGGAGTTCCAGCCCCAGGATCGCCAGGCACTGGTTTTTCACGCCCGCGATCTGGCCGCTAATCCAGCCAAGCGCATTCGCCTCGAAGGGCACGCTGACGAACGCGGCACCCGCGAGTACAATCTGGCGCTGGGTGAGCGCCGCGCCAACAGCATCATGAATTTTCTCATCGTCAACGGTGCTTCTCGGTCTCAGATCGAAAACGTGAGCTACGGCGAGGAACGCCCGGCTGCGGACGGTCAATCGGAAGCGGTCTACGCACGCAACCGCCGTGTGGAGATTGTCGAGCGCTAGTGCGCCAATACGGGTGAATTGAAATGTTCAGAATCAGCAAACTCAACACAACTAGCACGTTTCTGCTTTGTTTATTGACAGCGGCTCTTCCCGGAGTCGCCCAGACTCAGAACAGCGACGCCCTCAGTCTGCTGCTGGAACAAAATCAGCAGCTACGCAATGAACTGCAGGCTCTGCGCGGCATGGTCGAGGAGCAGAGTTTCCAGATTCGCCGTCTACAGCGAGACTCGCTCAACCGCTACACTGACATGGACCAACGCCTCCAGGCTCTGGAGGGCTCTCCGGCGACAGCGGCACCGACCACGCCCAGCGGAGAAGGGGGTGACGAGATTGCCTCAAGTCGCGGTGCTGATGGCGCCGGCATCGATGGCAACGTTTCCGACATCAATAGTAACACCGGCAACGTCGGATTCAGCGACAGGAATGCGTCCGTCAGCTCCGGGCTCAGCAGTCGCGCATTGAACGCGACGACTGATCAGCGTGGCAGCCAGCGTCCGGCCAATCGCGGCACTCTGGAGCCAGCTGTGCTGAGCGAGCAGCAGCTTTATCAGATGGCCTATGACTCTGTGATCAACAGTAACTTCGAACGCTCTTTATCCGAGTTCGACCAGTATCTGAGTGTGTATCCCGAGGGCCGTTTTGTCACCAATGCTCACTACTGGAAGGGTCAAGCGTATCTGTATCTGGAGCGCTATGGGCAGGCTCGCCAGTCCTACGAGATTATTCTCGATCAATACCCGGACTCGGCGAAACTGCCCGATGCCATGTATGGTCTGGCGCTTGCGTTTCAGGGCATGGACAATACAATGCAGGCGCGAGAGTTGTTGAACCAGATCAAGCGTCAGTTCCCCAATACCGGCGTCGCCAACCTGGCTGATACGCGCTTACTGACTCTGGACTGAAAGCCGGCGCCTGGGCGCCGGATTCGCCTCCAGTCCCGACTGCCCCCGAATTCCTGATACCAGCGATGAAGCAGGACACCAGCCTCCGCCTGACTGAGATTTTTCACTCCCTGCAGGGTGAGGCGCGCAGTGCCGGGCGCCCGACGGTGTTCGTGCGCCTGACCGGGTGCCCGTTGCGTTGCCAGTACTGTGATACCGCCTACGCGTTCGAAGGCGGTAAAATCCTAGTTCTGGATCAAATCCTGGAGGAGGTTGCCGGCTATCGTTGTGATCATGTCACTGTGACCGGAGGCGAACCGCTAGCGCAGCCAGCCTGTATACCTTTGCTGGAAGCCTTGTGTGACGCAGGCTACCTGGTGTCTCTGGAGACCGGAGGCGCCATGCCTATCGACGCGGTGGACAAACGGGTCTCCGTGGTTCTGGATTTAAAGACACCTGGCTCTTTAGAGGCAGCACGCAATCGTTATGACAATATACCGCTGCTGAAAAAGTCGGATCAGGTCAAATTTGTTATCTGCGACCGCAAAGACTATGAATGGTCACGAGCCAGGCTGGCTCAATACGATTTGGCCAGCCGGGTAGACGACGTGCTGTTTTCCCCGTCTTTTTCAGAGCAAAATGCGACTGAACTGGCAGATTGGATTCTGGCTGATGCGCTGCCGGTGCGAATGCAGCTTCAACTTCACAAACTGATTTGGGGCGACAAGCCGGGACACTGAGGGGTTCAGACGTCGATGAGCGTCACAGGCAACAAAGCGGTTGTTCTGGTATCGGGCGGGCTGGATTCGGCCACTTGTCTGGCTATTGCCCGTGATAGGGGGTTTGAATGTCTGGCCTTGAGTTTCGATTATGGGCAGCGCTCACAAAGTGAATTGGAGGCGTCCTTACGAGTAGCGTCCAGTTTGGGTGCGAGCGAGCATCGTATAATTCGGCTGGATATCGGCAGCCTGGGCGGATCGGCGCTGACCGATAACAATATCGAGGTGCCGATGGCGGCAAGCGAGGGCATTCCCGTTACTTATGTTCCCGCTCGCAACACCGTGTTTCTGTCTTTTGCCCTGGCCTGCGCAGAAGCCACCGCCGCCAGTGCCATTTTCATCGGCGTCAACGCTCTGGATTACTCCGGTTACCCCGACTGCCGGCCGCAATTCATCGACGCCTTCCGCCAGGTCATCAATCTAGCTACCCGCACTGGCGTGGAGGGCGGAGTGATTGCCCTGGAAACGCCTCTAATCGCTCTCAGCAAAGCCGAGATCATTCGTACCGGACATCGACTCGGCGTCGACTACGCCCAGACCGTATCCTGCTATCAGGCCGACAGCAGCGGCAAAGCCTGCGGCGCCTGCGACAGTTGCCGCTTCCGACGCCAGGGCTTCGCCGACGCTCGACTGGAAGACCCCACCCGCTATCAAACCTGAGCCGCACCGAGACCAGTTTTTGCCCGCATGTGACTTGTTTTTTTGAGACCAGATAGTAGACTACCGCCCTCGCGAAAACTCCCACGGGTCGTTAGCTCAGTCGGTAGAGCAGAAGACTTTTAATCTTTTGGTCGTAGGTTCGAATCCTACACGACCCACCATATTCGGGCTGTCCATTCCGGACACACAGATAACAGTTTGGGCTCTAGGCTCTACCCCACTAACGGGGGTGGACCAGTTTTCACTAAACACGGTTGATGATGCCAGGCTCTACCCGAATAACGGGGTACGGGCATTCATGCCCACACGAGTGGTTATCCCATCCCTCCCGCAATGGGTCAGGACACTAAATCGAATGTTCGCAAAATTTCTGAATCTATACGCTCTGCGCGTCATTTTTTCCATTTTTGATACATCCAGCAGGGACACTCATAGTTTAATAACTTAAGCAACTGGCCAGCGGAAGCGACTAGGGATGCTTGATCGGCTTTCGCCCGGACCGTCTGCCGATGCCGACTATTAACAGTGAGTGCAGATCACTGAATGCGGCATTCAGTTCGATGGCTAAAAATAAAGCTATTAAACTATGAGTGATGAGATGGACGCTCCCAACCGGCGTCGCAATGCGCCAAACTGTAAGTGAACAAACACATTTCAGTGAATTAAGCAGGAGCGTCCATCATGACCGATCATAGTTTAGTTTCGATAGATTTGGCAAAGTCTGTTTTTCAGATCTGCCAGGTCACGGATAACGTCAAGATCCTTAGCAACAAAAAGGTTTCTCGCAAGAATCTCAGCCAGGAAATAGCACGGCTAAGCCCTACAACCGTTGCCATGGAGGCTTGTTACACCGCCCACTACTGGGGTAGAACCTTTGAACAATACGGGCACACTGTAAAACTCGTTCCTGCCCAACATGTAAAACCCTTTGTCAGAGGGAATAAAAATGATTCCAACGATGCTGTCGCTATAGGGGAAGCTTCGTTGCGGCCAAGTATGAAGTTTGTTCCAGTTAAAACCATCGAACAACAAGACATACAATCACTGCACAAAATCAGAGAAAGATTGGTCAGTCACCGAACTCGCACGAGTAATCAAACGCGCGGCCTACTGAGTGAATATGGCTTGGTTGCCAGACCAGGCTTTAAAGCGCTCAAGTCAATGGTTCACGAGGCGCTCGAATCAGACACCCTAAGCGCGCTATTCAAAGAAGAGCTAGCCTCGATTTGTGAAGAACTTATGGATTTGGTTGAGCGCCTTAAGCGGATCGATAATACACTGAAAGCCCTGGCTGATCAGCTCCCACTTTGCCGTTTACTCATGACAATACCCGGCATTGGCTTTGTCAACGCAACAGCGCTTTATGCGGCGGTTGGCGACGGCAGGCAATTCGAAACAGCAAGAGACTTTGCTGTGTGGATAGGGCTGACGCCACAGCAATATGCCAGTGGCGCGAAGTCAGTCACCGGCAAAATCACCAAACGAGGAAATCGTTATCTGCGTAAACAGTTGGTGCATGGTGCCAGGGCACTACTGTATCGAGCGAAAGGGAAAGATGACAAACTCAGTGTTTGGATCAATGATATTAAGGAGCGACGCGGCGTGCACAAAGCATGCGTTGCTTTGGCTCATAAACTTGCTCGGATTATTTGGGCGGTGCTGTCCAAACGAGAAGCGTTCAGGCTTCACAAAGTAGTCGCATAGACCACCTGTGACTCGGCAACAAAGAGCAGTCAAAAAGATGATAAAACGGTTTATCCGGCCTAGCGAAGAGCCTGGTAGGGGACACGGTTGTAGAAACCGGGTGAGTGTTATAGGCGGCTAGGTACGGATTTCATTAGGGCCCTGGAGCACAAGAATCTCCAATTGAGAGGCCGGATATATGTCTGGTACTGCCGTATTCTTTCAAACTGCAAGTTTGTTGGACTGTGCGTAGATCGAGCAAATGATCAGGCACTAGGTTGCCAGGGACTAACTTGGCTTGCAATTAATGGAACGTCCATATATGTCCCCTAACTACTGAATGAAGAAACGAGAACTACAAATCTACCTGACGCTAGTGTGCTCTCTGGCTGTTCTTGCCAGCATCAGCGTCTTCCTGCCACAGGGGGATTTCGCTGCATCAGTGGAATTACCTGCACCCAGACCCGTACTCGCCCTGATTAACGCGCTTGCCTCACTCATTGTTTACGGTGGTCTTGGCTATTTGGGACTGCGCCTCGCTGCAAGTGTCGGCTTTGCCACGCTCTGGGATGATCGAGTCACCAACAGGCAACGCTTTCTCTGGCCCCTTATCCTTGGACTTCTGATCGGTAGCTTTTTTATCGTAGTGGAGCGCTTGCTTCTGCCCTTTCACGCGGTGGGTCCGCTTCCGCACCCACCCTTCCCGACGTCCCTGACAGCGTCAGCAGCTGCCGCCATTGGTGAGGAGATTTTGTTTCGACTTTTCCTGGTCTCGCTTGGTGTTTACTTACTTGGCAAGCTATTGACGAAAGAGAGGTATCGAGAGCCAGTGTTCTGGACAGTAACCGCAGTCTCGGGTCTGCTCTTCGCTCTTGCACATCTGCCGTCGCTAATGTTCATGTTGGAACTGGATGATATCAGCGCCATACCCGCCGCACTCCTAGTAGAGATGCTTATCTTGAATGGCTCTTTGTCGCTGGTGGCCGGATACAACCTCAAGAAGTACGGTATTGTGGCAGCGATGGGGATTCACTTCTGGACCGATGTGCTTTGGCATGTCCTGTATGGCGCCTGGCAGATCTGACAATTGGAATTGTTGTGATTATAGACTGGCTGTGGATGACACATTTCTTTGTATAGAAAACGTGTTGCTTACAATCAACGATCAGATAATACCGATCTCACCTGGACCAGGTAATCGATACGCACACCCTGGTTGCCAGGAAGGGAACAATCAGGAAAGGCACGAGGCGCCGGGCCATCAATCGCTCCAGATTTATTGAAACACTTCCGACAGGGGACGCCTCAGGGAATAAGGCATAAGCGGCGCTCTACCGAAACGAATCAGGAGATCAGGTCGGCCCGAGTCGACTTCAAGGAAAGAGGCGAGTTCAGCGCGCACCGAAGCTACTTCCACAACCTGGTTAAGGAAGGCGTGCTTAAGACCCAGAGCAGTAGCTTGCAAAGCTAAGCGTTGGAAATTGCGTCCGGCCTGGGCCCAGTGCCGCGGATCATCTCCCTCAGAGATTAGCACCGCCAGGCCGGCAGAGCTGATAACCTGCCGAGTCAACTTGGCATTTTCAGACCCTGCCCGCAGGCTTGCCCTAAACAGCCACTTGCCTAACCCACGGGGGCAGGCGGGATTACCAGTGACCCGCGCAGACAGGCCATCTCCGCGTTTGATTGCTTCGGCGTCACTGAAGCGGATCCAGGATTCCAGCTCACGCCGGAAGCTGCGATCTTTGATCTGGATGGCATTTGCGCGGGTCATCAGTTCAAGCACCTTGGCAATCTCGTCCGGCCTGGTCAACAGCCTGACTGATACGCCGTTGCCGTTACCCACCTGTTCTAACAAATTCAGATCTGAATCGTCGACAGATGAGCCATCATATTCTGAGCGAGTACTTTGGCGCTGCGTAATCGCATCAAACAAAGGCGAAGGCACTGTCGGTGACTGTTTCAGAAGAAGTCTATATCCAGGCTCATTGCCATCGATAGTTTCCACGTCCTGGCCGACACCGAGAGCGGCAGCAGCCAGAGCCAGATTTTCTGCCGCGCAGCCCAGCGAGACAAACAGATGGTGGTCGTCCGGATCTACCACTGCTGTCCGTCTGTTCAGATCAGCAAGGAGATACAGGTAATCACCTTCGACGCGAAAGCACCAACTCTGGGTGTTGTGACCCGAGGGCGCCAAAGTGGCATAGCGTAGAAGAGTCTGTATCAGCTCATCTTTGTCAGCCAGTTCTGGCTGGTTGATTCGCCTCAGGGAACGGGCGTATTCGAAATAATTCATGATGTTATGCCTCCTCTTTGCAAAGCGGGACGCTGCATTAGACTGTGGCGGCGCCAGCACTAATTCATGGCACACGCAGGCGATCATTGCGCACCAAGTAGCGGCCATTGATCGTCAGCGCCAGCGGCTCTCCCGATAGAAGGTGTCCAGCGGGTAAACGCCGCTGGGCATGGACAAGTAGATGGGGCTCGGAACTAATTATGATTCATGCTGGACGCTCCTGCTCTGTTAACTGAAATGTTCTTACGCACACTCAGTTTGGCGCACTGCGACGCCGATTGGGAGCGTCCATCTCACCAGTAATAGCTCAATAGTTGAACTTCTTGCTACTGCGGGCGGCGGCTTTTTGATGCTCAGCTCGAGAAGTCTAGATTATTAAGCTATTAGACTATGAGTGTCCCCCTGAGGTTCGTCACCAAATTCAATTTATAAAAAAAAGCGGGCCGCCGGTTGGCGGGCCCGCTTGTTAATGGTTGCTCGTTAACTGCCCGCTTCGAAGGTGGTGATTCGTCGGGTGTCGTTCAGGCCGAGTGAGGTTGACGGTGTGAAGCCGCTGAATGAATGTCGGATCGCGGCGTCATAAACGCGAATCTCCAGTAAGTAGCAGCAGCGCTGAAAACTCTCGCCAAGCTCAGTCATGTCGATGTTGCGCAGATGAACCAGCGATCCGTCCGGGATAGTACCGGTGTCGTCTGTGTTCTTCAGCGGTACCGTTGCATCATCCGGAGTCTCGAAATACTCGTGCCTGTTATCTCCAGAGGGACTGGCGAAGGCATGTGTCGTCGGCGGGTCACCGCCCTCTACTGTCAGGGTGAAGAACCAGTAGTGTCTGTCGGCAAAGTCGGCCCACACCTGGAACACGCTTTCTCCGCTCGGCGCCTCGCCGCAGGCCGGTACCTGGGTCACGCCGTCCATGAGGCGTACTTCAAAGCCCCCGGGATAAGCCGGTATTTCCGGTAGGATATTATCAAGCTGGATGTTGTGTGCAACGGTGGCGGGAACAACGGTAGTGTCCGTTAGCTCCCATTCCAGGCGCACACGCATGAGGTCGTTCTGTCGATCCGCGGGCAGGCTCTGGGAAGCCCAGACGGCCAAGTGCAGATGTGGATTGGCGCAACCGAGGGAACCGTTGCCGGTGATTCCTGTGGGATTGCCTACCAGGGCGTCGACAAAGTCCTGGGCATCCATCCAGCCGTTGGCGTCGGTGGACAGGTTCTCGGTGACTGGCTGCCAAACGCATGGGGCCCATGCAGGGCCCGTCGGTTTGCGCAGGCGCCAACTGGTTTGAATTTCGCCATTGAAACCGGCCATGGTGATGCTTTCGTAGGCGACGCGGAAGCGGGCGATAGTGCCGTCCGCTGCGGCGAGATTCGGCGGCAAGGTGCCGTCGATCGGTATCCACAATCCGCAGGGACGACGCGGTGGGTTGCCAGGCGGAGTCGCGAAGGTATCGGCGCGCCAAAGGCCATCCGGGCTGAAATCAGCAGCCGAGCGAAGGCGTCCACAGAGGGAATCAAGATGCGGATTCATGCCGATTTCGATTCTGCTGGTGAATGACAGCGCATCAAGGCCAAGGAATCTGGCGCGAGGGTTGAAGGGCGCGATCAAATTTTGGTGCGGCCCGTCGATCGCACCGCCGATTCGCAGTATGTCTCCGTCAGTAAATGGCGCCGGGTCACCTCGATAAAGAATCTCGGTGGACAGACGGATGCGTTCACGATTTCCTTCGCGGTCGGTGACGACAGCATCAAGACCAAAATCGACACCTCGGGGAATGATCCCCGCCGGAATAGGTGGGCTGAGAAGTGTCGAATTAGGCGCCACGATACTGCCCGAGACCGCCGACAACAGGTCGCCGTCGAGTATATTGGGATCCCGAACTGGATCCGAGGTGCCTTCCAACGAGAACCAGATGTCCACACCCAGCGCTTCGAGCCGGTTCAGATAGGTGCTCGGATCCTCGGCGAGTCGGTCGCGGCCGATATCTCGCGCCAAGCGAATGGCAGTTTGGATCGCTCCGAGATCGCCGACGAAGTGCAGGGCGTCCAGTCCCATATTGTCGGGTAGTTGAAAGCGTGAAACCAGTACGGCGTTCGGAATGACGATTCCGGTCGGAAACAGGATGTCTCCGTGCCCGAACAGACCGAACTGCTCATCAAGCTCGGTTGAGAAGGCGATCAGCCCCTCTTCCGGCAGGATGGCATCGACTGCGTCAAGCCCCAGAGCCTGGTCGACTTCGACGAGGGTGCCGGGAGGCAAGAGCTCGGCGTTGCGCGCACAAATCGACGCGGTGCCGGAGCTCGGATCCATTGCCAGAAGATCTCCGTCGGAGATAATTGGATTGCCGTCGCGCGCTTCACCAACGCGACTGACGAAGTCTTCCTCTGTCGAAAACAAATAGCCCCTGCATTGCTGGAACGCCCGGTCCTGTGCGGCGACAGGCACAGCCAGCGTTAAAGTCGCTAAGGCAATGAATAGTAATGGAAAATGTCTCATGGAATTCACCTGCAATTGTAGTTGATAGGGAAATGCCTGGTTCAGTAATCAAGCCACTGGAACGGCAAAAGATTACTGAGTACTACCGACGGAGTAAGCAATATCGCTCCGTAATGCACATGTCTGAAGTTACCCTAAGTCCCTGAAAATTCGTATGGTTCGTTCATCCCATGGTTTTTATTACAGTAGTTCCAGGGTAAGTGCTGTCGTGCGCGCCCTCAGGGAAGCAGAGAGCTAAGTAAGGCTGGGTCGCTGGTGGCAAAGGATCTTGGCAGCGACCCGGTGCAATTACCTAATTAAGGGTTTTTGTAAGATCGGTATTTATTGGGTTAGCAAGTTCGGCCTGGGTTAGTTGGCCGGACGCAGTATCCCGGCAGGCGCAGCTAGCGCGGGGTTGCCTCGATTGGAAAAAAGAGTCTGTGCGCGCCGAAAATTGGCGGGCATCACCTGTTCTTGCGCTGATGGGTCTGGTGATGGGGTTAGGCTAGTCTGCATAAATCATAGCACCATAGCACTACAATATTGCCTGATTGCTCCGGTTCAATTCCTGAATATCTCGCCCCGCAACAGGTACAGGTACTGCAGGGCCGCAGCTAAACCCAACAGACCGGTCGCAGCGATTGCTGGCCACAGAAAACTCTGCCAATCAAAAAGCAACAAAAAGAAAACCAGGTACTGCAGGGCTGTTGTTATTTTGCTCGCCAGCTCTGCCTTTACCGCTCGTGCGCGCAGCAGGCGACCACGGCCTATTAAGGCGAGGACGATGAGTGCCACGCCAAGGTCCCGAGTCGCCAGTAACAGCCACTGGCTGATCTCAAGATCACCCAGGTAGACCCAGGTAATGCTGACTGACAGCACCAGAGCCTTGTCAGCTATGGGGTCAAGTACTTGTCCGAGGTAGCTGGTTGACTTGAGCAGGCGGGCTAGAAAGCCATCGAGGAATTCTGACAGCAAGCCCAGCACAATGAGCGTGAGGTGCCAATCGGGGGTCACGAATGGGAAGATCAGGGCAATAACCAGCCTTGCGGCGGTCAGGGTGTTGGGTAGCTGACCGAGTAGCTCACCCTGATTCGCTTTCCTCGTTTCCGGCGGCACCGACGATCCAGGAGTCTTCATGGACCATAGTATCCTCAGTATCCGGGTGATTGTCAGCCCCGGACTGGTCCCAATAGCAGTGGTCAACCTACGCAGAACTGCGGATTATTGTGCGAAACGGAGTGTTGGCGGGGCAAGGACAATGGCTATGTTAAAATCGGAGATTCGTCCCCATATACAATCTCATGGAAAATTCTACTTACAGTGAAAACCTGGCCGCAGACCTGGCCGTAGTGCGCGATTACCTCGACCGGGCTGAGGCACCGACGCCGCTGTCGGAATCGGAGCAGGAGCGCTACCGCCAGCAACTGCGGGCGCTAATGCAGCAAAAGAACGCGCGTCTGGTGGCGCACTATTACACGGATCCACTGCTGCAGGATTTTGCGGAAGAAAGTGCAGGCTTCGTCGGCGACAGCCTGGAAATGGCCCGCTTTGGTCACGACTGCGACGCCGATATTCTGGTCGTGGCTGGCGTGCGTTTTATGGGCGAGTCCGCCAAGATACTGAGCCCGAGCAAGAAGGTCCTGATGCCGACACTGGAGGCGACCTGCTCACTAGATATTGCCTGCCCTATTGACGAGTTCGGCCCTTATTGCGATGCCCACCCCGATCACACCGTCGTGGTCTATGCCAACACCTCAGCCGCTGTGAAAGCAAGGTCGGACTGGGTGGTGACTTCCAGTATTGCCCTCGACGTGGTGGAGCACCTGTCAGCGCAGGGCAAGAAAATACTCTGGGCGCCGGACAAGCATCTGGGTGCCTATATCCGCAAACAGACCGGCGCCGACATGCTGCTATGGGATGCAGCCTGTATCGTGCACGAGGAATTCAAGACCCGGGGCCTGAAGGATATGCGGACCATGTACCCCGATGCGGCGATACTGGCGCATCCGGAGTCACCGGCGGGGGTATTGGAGATCGCCGACGTCGTCGGGTCCACCACTCAAATCATCAAGGCTGCAGGTGAGTTGCCCAACAAACAGATCATCGTTGCCACCGATCAGGGCATCTTTCACAAACTGCAGCAGAAAAACCCCAATAAACAGTTCATCATTGCGCCGACCGCCGGCAACGATGCAACCTGTCGCAGCTGCGCCAACTGTCCCTGGATGGCCATGAATTCGCTGCAAACGATGTATGAATCACTGCAGGCGGAGAGCAACGAAGTTCACGTCGATCCACAACTGGCTGAAAAGGCGATGGTTCCGCTGCAGAGAATGCTTGATTTTGCCGCTCAGAATCAGCTTCGGGTACGAGGCAAGGCTTGAGAGTGATTCGCAATAAATCTCATAACCTGCTGAATCTAAATAATTATTTGTTTCTCACGGGCCGCCTGGAATGGGGATGGAAAGAGGAAAGAGATCAGCACTAATGAGGGACGGGACAAGTCAGGAACTCAGGGCGGGGCCGGAACAAATTGCTTTGGGTTCGTCTCATTTAGCATGATGTAAAAGCAATTTATTCCGACTCCATCGTGCACCGACCTCAGCTCGCGCAACTGTCGGTCCCACCACTCGCTCCAGCATCCGGGCTCAGAGCATTGAGCGTTTGCGGGTCCTTTGGACCTTTCAAGAACGCAGCAGGTCGAATGCAATCACACAGCGGTCAGTTTCCTGGTTGTAAGGAATCGTTCGATGAAACAGGGAAGAGGGGAAGAGCACTATTTCACCGCGTTTGGGGCGATGAACGAGGCGTGGATAACTGGCATCAAGAATCGGTAAATCGGCGCCGTGGAGGCTGAATTCTATGGCGCCTTCATCGGAATCTAAGTCCAGGGTTTTGAGATAGACGATACCGCTTAACCAGCCTCCGGGATGAATATGGGGGTTCTGATAACCGGATTTCACTAGGCGGACGTGCCAGCCTCTGAGAGTGAATTCTTTGGGCCACAATTCCATATAGCCGCAATTTTCTGTTTTAAAGCGGGCATGGTACGAGGCGATTTCCTCGCGCAGGATTTTTTCCAGAAGCTCACAGTTTTCGCCAGCGGTGAAAATCGTGTTCGGCGTCTGATAACCAGATTTTGTGACCCCATGCTTGGGCTCCCAGACCTGATTTTCGCCAAGTCCTTCCAAAACTAATCTTTTGGTAAATCCATCAACCTCTGCAATATGACTTTGCAAATTTCCTACGTGGATGAAATCGAGCGGATTGGTACAAAAGCGGTGTCTGTCTTCCAGCTTTAACTGGTGGCTGACAAATGCGCTCACTGCAGCAACCCGCCTGTTGATATCAACCGAGTCGTAAAGTGACTGCAGTCTTTGCTCTAATTCTGCATAGCGGCCAAGGATGTAAAGGCATTCCAGCGACTGAGACTTGGTGTTGAGCCAAAACTCGTGCTGATAGAGATTCTCATCCAGGTCTTTTTTGAATTTTGGTCCGCTTAAGACATCGAAATATTTTAGTGCCCCGGCGTAATCGCCACCCGCTCTAAGCGCATTGCCCAAGCTATTATAAGCCTGAGGCGAATCCTCTCCGTATTTTAGTGCGCTCTCGTAGGCGTCGATGGCGGCGCCTGTCTCACCCTTTTCACTCAATGCGTGGCCGAGGTTGTTATAGGCGTTGGCATAATCCGTTTTAAGGGCAATGGCCTGGTGACAGCAATCAATCGCCGCGTCTGGGTCCCCATTGGCTAACAGGGCGCTGCCCATGTTGTTGAGAGCCTCGAAATACTCGGGATTAAGCTCGACAGCTTTTGCGTAGCTCGAGACAGCGGCTTCGAGGTCTCCTTTGAGCTGCATCGCGGCACCCAGTGCATTGTGGGCATCAGCATTCCCGGGCTGGATCTCGACGATTTTCTGATAACACTCGGTGGATGCTTTCAGCTCGCCAGTTGATTGCAGGGCGTAGCCCAGATTGTGATAAGCCTCGACGTAAACACTATTGACGTCGATTGCTTTTTTGTAGCTCTCAATCGCCGCCTTCATATCACCGTTAAGCTGCAGGGCGTATCCCAGGTTATTGAAGGCCTCGTGATAGTCAGGCTTCACCCGGCTCGCCCGCCGGTAGTTTTTTATTGCCGCATCCAGCTCACCTCTGTGCTGCTGGATAAAGCCAAGGTTGTTGTGAGCCAGCGCGATGATTCCAGGGTCAGTAGAACTGGTAAGAGAAGCTTTGGGAATGTCGATAATAGCCCGGTAGAACTGCTCGGCTTTAGCCAATTCCCCGTTTCTGTGAGCGAGTACGGCAAGTTGTAGTGCTTGTGTGGTGGGTAGTTTCACAATACTCAGTGCGGCCGAAACCTGGCCAACTTAATACCAATGTAATTATTATCTCGGGGAGCTCGGAAGCCAGACGGGAATAATTACCACCCCTGCCGGGTCCGGACGCCTCGATGTACTAGACTTACTAGACTTACTAGACTCACTAGATGAACTAGATCTACTAGACAGTGCCTTTGTCCCCAGGGACATTCCCGAGAGTGATCTCCAGCGAGGGTGCGGTAATTGTCCCTCAATGCTCGTCGAGGGCTTTCCCGGCTTATATTTGGGAATCCGAGCCACTGTTCTTAGACTCGATAGTATATTGCCTGCAGCCAGGCGCGAGATCTGCGACACAAAAAGTAACAGATACAAATCGAGAGAAAATCTTGGAATTTCGAAAGCGCACTCCTTGTGTTCTCTTGTCTGTAAATTTTTAATTCATTGATTTTCATTGCTGTCCCACAGATTTTTCCACGGAGGTAGGTACACAGGCTAAATGCAAGGGCGGTCGGCAGTTAGCTTGTGTCGATGCAATCTAAGGACCTCCGCTGAACGGGGAAAAATGACTGCTTTTCAGGGCTTTCTTCACAGTGAAGATACCCCGAGGAGCGTGGTCCGCAGCGCTACAAGCTAACTGTCGGGCGGATCGTTCGAAGCTGCTATTGCGCACTGCGAAAAAGTTCTTTAACTGTGGGACAGCAATGATTGATTCTATGAAAATAAAGTCTTCCTTTTAGTCGCCGGAAATGGTGTTGGAAAGAGTAGGGTTGGGATTTGCAGGAGCAGGACTGAGGTCAGGAGAAATCGGGTCGAAACGGATTGCTTTGGAATGGGATCGCGGGAGGCGAGAGAAAGGGAGGCGAGAGAAAGGGAGTCGGGAGAGAGAGGGGCGGAACAAATTGCTTTGGGTTTCGTCTCCAAATTTAGCAGGCTTTAGAAGCAAAAAATTCCGGCCCCATGCCGCGAGCTCAAGCATGACGTGCAAGCAATTTGCCACTAGCCTAACTGTGAGACTGGCCACTCAGGCAAAGCCTTGCGGCTCTGCCTGAGTTTTCCGAAGCTAGTCGCGAACTGCAATGGCCTCAATTTCGATGAACATCAGAGGCTGGCCCAGCCTGGCGATCTGAAAAGCCGAGCGTGCGGGCAAGTTTGGTTGCTCTTCGGTACCGAAAAACTGAGTGTAGCCTTCCATGAATCCGGCGAAGTCCATGACGCCATCGAGGGCGGGGTCGCCTACCAGGAATACCGTCAGCTTGATGATGTCACCAATCTCAAGCCCCTTGTCCTCCAGGTTTTCCTTGATGCGATTCATGACGCTGACGGTCTGGGTCCTGGTGTCGCCGTAGTATGCCTGATCGCCAGGTTCTGCGGTTCTGTCGGCGGGTAGGGGGGTAGCCCCGCTCAGGAAAACCAGCCCGTCAACATTGCTGATCTCGACAGCCTGGGAAATCGGGAAAGTCGATCCGTTGGGCAAGGGGTAGCGTTCCACGTCGGCATGGCTGTAGCCAACAGCGCCAGCCAGGAAAGCGAAAATGACTAAGGCTTTGTTAACGAGTCCACGGACTAATTTGTCGGTCGAGAAAAAGGCGCGCAAGCGTGCGTACATGCTGATCTCCATAAAGTTGAGTTGATTCCTAATTAATTGATCCACGTCCACTGCGAACAAGTTCGAGCGGCGACGTGGAATCATTGTAGCGCCTTCTGCCCCGGGCTTGCCAAGTGAACGGGATTCGCA
>JGI12109J20283_10025408_pt1 | contig 25490 bp, 19 predicted proteins | sample ElkSlonscriptome_12_FD_20283 | JGI IMG/M metagenome (IMG submission 20283)
CCCACACTCATTGAAGAATTGGTTGAGTCGGGTGTGCTCAAACTTATGGGGGATTTTGTTTACGATCCCCTGCGCATCAGTGAGGGTACGGCTGAAGGCATTCAACAAGAACATGAGATTGCCCCAATCCGTGAACAAATTACCGCAATGCTAGAGGCCAATCCGGGTAAGACCATACCTCGTGATCATCTATATGATAAATTCGGCGCGAAGCTGGCTGAATCAGTCATCAATGGCGGTGGATTTTCCACGTTTAACGTCAAGATGAAAGTGAGTCCCTATTCAATGGTGTGGGTGCGTCTTAAAGGGAGTGACATGCGCCAGGCGCGTGCTGTTGCCGAGGACGCGGTCAAGATCCCCGACGAGGCCTGGGAACCCTGCTTGGATCTGTGTGGGGATGTGCTGCGCCCTGGTGCGCGTGATGGTAAAACCCGGCGTATGCAGGTCGTTGCCCGTACTTATACGGTAAAAAATGCCGCTCGACGGCTGGCCCTGCACAAATATGCGTTAGATGAGGCTGTGGCCCTTGAGATTGTCCCCACGTTTACCGACCCCGAAGAAACAGCACGCATTCCAGCCGCTTTTGTTGAGCAAGCCATGACGGACGTCACCGTCTTGGAGTCTATCGCTGCTTTTGAAACGGTTTCTGCTCGTGATATGGCGCGTGTATCCGGGTTAGGGTATTCCTCCATTCGTCGCCGCATGAGTAAAATCGGTATTAGTGGCGGGGAGCCGACCTGGGTTGAAGTGCGTGGTCACTGGGGTTTGCCGGAGTATTATGCGGATTTCCAGACGAAGCTGATTGAAGTCAAGCAGATGGAAAAAGCAGAGCGCGAGGCTTATCAACTTGAGCAGCAGCGTTTGCTGGAAGAGGCTCAGGAAGAGGAGCGGCGTCAGCGTGAGATGCTGCGCGAGCGATTGGTGGATGCTTTCCCTACCTGGAAGCATGATGCACGTTCCGAGCAGCATATCTCATTGCATGTTGGGCCGCCCAATAGCGGTAAAACCCATGACTCATTGGAAGCTCTGGTTGAGGTCGGTAGTGGATGGTATCTCGCGCCGCTGCGTTTGCTCGCTTTTGAAATCTTTGATCGGCTGAATCAGCGTGGCGTGCCCTGTAATTTGCTGACGGGCGAAGAACACATCCCCGTTGAGGGTGCCAGGATCACCGCTGCGACAATTGAAATGCTCAATCCAGCGGAAAGTGGCGAGTGCGTCATTATTGATGAGGCGCAAATGTTGGCCGATCCTGATCGGGGCTGGGCGTGGACGCGTGCCTTGATGGAGGCCGAAGCCCCAGAAATTCATGTGATCGGTCCGCCAACGGTTGAGACACTGGTCAAGCGAATGGCGATTGCTGGTGAAATCTCATGTAGTGTCATTCAGCACCAACGGCTGGCACCGATTAAAGTGGCGGATCGTCATTGGGAATTAAAGGAGTTACCACCCCATACCATCCTTGTCGCATTTTCGCGGCGGATGGTGCTGCATCTCAAAACGGAGCTGGAAGCGATGAATCGCTCAGTATCCGTGATTTATGGTGGGTTACCGCCAGAAGTGCGCCGCAAGCAAGCAGATCGTTTTGCGTCTGGTGAAACGGAAATCTGTGTGGCGACAGATGCTGTAGGTATGGGCCTGAACTTGCCAGCGGATTGTGTGTGCTTCTATGAGATTGATAAATTTGATGGCTATCAAATCCGGCAATTGCGCCCGGAAGAGGTGCATCAAATTGGTGGGCGGGCAGGCCGGTATGGTATTCGGCAATCAGGGTTAATTGGGGCAATCACCCCGAAGGATCTTGACGTTGTTAATGATCTGTTCAATGCTCAGGTTGATGAGATTACACATGCTCATCATGCCCCCTCTGTAGAAGATTTGGAAATCTTGCCAGGGAGTTTGTGGGAACGCCTGGAGCAGTGGGCACGCCTGCAATCCATCCCGGAGACACTGCGTGATGTGATCAAGACGGCTGACCTCACCGAGCGGATTGAGTTAGCACGTATGCTGACGGACGAAGAGGTAGAGCAATTAGGTCTTGCAGCCGCTCTCAAGCTGGTTAACGCGCCCACACGCCAGAGCAGCCGCTCTTACTGGCATAGTTGTGCTAAGGCCATTCTTGGCAGCCGTTGGATGCCATTGCCCCCTGAACCGCCTAAGAAGATCCGCACCAGCCGTGATTTGGAGACGACTGAAGCATGTATTGCCTGTGCGGATATTTACCTGTGGCTGGCAGGACGGCGTGAATTTGGCGTATTTGCTTACGATGAATATGAGATTCGGCTGGAACGCGAAGCGTGGTCTATGCGTATTGATGATGCACTACTGCGCAAAATTGATACCGCACGTCGCTGTGCAGAGTGTGGCCGGCCATTGCCCTTGGGGCATCGTCACCGCATGTGTGATTCGTGCTTTTACAGGGGGCGTGGCAATCATACGGGCAACCGTGGTAACTCCCGTCGCCGTCGTCGTCGCTAGACGATAATAAACGAGGGGTGATAGTCGATATGTCACCCCTCAAGCTGCATATAGCCTAATTGGGTTCGTTTTCCATTTCCAGGTAATCTAACCGCACGATGTTTTCCAGACTGACCCCAAGAATTTCCATGATGCGGATAATGCCATTGGCTTTATGCTCCGCATCGGAAAGTGACCACGTCCGTGCTTTGATCTCGATGAACTTTTCGGTGATGTCAGGTTCTAGGAAGTGGTCAATATTCATGAAGTAGAGCACACCCTGGTAATGGATGCGCCACCGCCGCCGCTCTTTCTGGATTTCCCGGACATCTGATGCCTGAAAATACTCCATGTAAAAGCGCAGCGGACGGTCTGCCGGGGCGATAAATCGCGAATGTGATAGCAGTACCGCAGAATTAAACTCACGTTCTTTGGTAGGCATCGTGTAGGTCAGGCGGGCACGTACTTCTGTTACCTCGCCCTTATCGTCAATCTTATCGTCTTCACGGTAGCGCACACGTCCCATATCTGGATTATCAAATGTGAAGTAAGTGTCATACTGACGGTAACGCACCTCGCGCAGCACCTCGACATCCGGGTCTGCGAACAGATTTTCTATGTTAACATCATCGGTGATCTGCGCTTTAGCCTGGACCTCAAAGCTTTCTGAGCGTTCCAGGCCCCCTACGGCCAGGAGTTTACTCAACACGTCGCCCTCATGTGCGGTGAGGAATTCGTCAACCCGCACGGCGTATGCCTTGGCTTCCTCAATGACTTGATCAATGTCGATGGTCAAAAGTTCACGGTCACGCATGACCCACTTGCCATGACACATCGTATGCATCACATCGGTGCTTTTACCTGCATAGACAATCTGTGAGTAGATTGAGTCAGGATCTCGCCAGAAATGCGGCAGATTGTGAAGGGTATTGGCATTCATGACGATAAGATCCGCAAATTTGCCCACTTCAAGGCTGCCTGTTTGATCACCGATAAAGAGCGCGTCTGCACCCATGCGGGTAGCCATCAGCAGAGCTTGCTTGGCAGGGAGGGTTGTGGGGTCATTGGCAGCAGTCTTCGCGAGGATAGCCGCCAACCGAATTTCCTCGAACATATCTAGGTCATTGTTGCTGGCTGGCCCATCGGTGCCGATACCAACTGTCAGGCGATTTTCTAGCATCTCTGTTACCGGGGCGATACCACTTGCCAGTTTCAGGTTGCTGGTCGGGTTATGGGCGATGGTCGTGTCATGTTCGTATAGGGTTGCCATATCGCCTTTATTGATGTGAACACAATGTGCGGCCAACACCTTTGCATTGAGTAACCCGCTGGATTTTACCCAGGGGACGACCCGCATATCGTAGGTTTCGAAGCTGTCTTTTTCTTCTTGTTGCGTTTCTGAAATGTGGATCAGCACAGGTACATCGTACTGCATTGCTAGCTGTGCGGATTGCTTCAATAACTCTTTGGTGCTGGAATAAGGGGCATGGGGGGCGACAGCCGGTGTAATCAAGGGATGATCTTTCCAGTCCTCGATGAACTGTTGGCTGTAGGCCAGGCTTTCCTCGTAAGACTCGGCATCGGGCGCTGGGAATTTGAGGATTGTTTGCCCAAGTACACCGCGTATACCGGCGGCGGCTGTTTCTTTAGCGACTTCCGCCTCGTAGTAGTACATATCCGCGTAGGCGGTAATGCCACTGCGGATCATCTCCGCACAGGCGAGTTTCGTCCCTAATCGGCAGAATTCCGGGCTAACAAATTCGCGTTCAGTCGGCATGATGTAGCCCATTAACCAAACATCTAGCCGTAAGTCATCAGCCAAACCACGGAGTAAGGTCATCGGCGCATGTGTGTGTGCGTTGACCAGCCCAGGTAAAATATATTGCCCGGTGCAGTCAACGACGTTAGCCGCTTCAAACCGAGCGTGAATATCCTCACTTGCGCCGACCGCGATGATCTTGCTATCCTGAATGGCAATTGCGCCATCACGATGAATATCCAGGTTGGCATTCATGGTGATTACTGTACCACCCGTAATGATGGTGTCTACTTGGTCCATATAGATCTTGGCCTCCGTTACTCACCCTTACAAAATTGGCGCGATTATACACCCTGTATACACTTTGTGCAGGTGCTTTAATCACTGCTTAAAACGAGGAGACGTATGTGCTTAGTCGCCTGCGTGCTTTAGACCCACAACGCTTTTTCCTGCTTATCGCTTTGGAAGCGGCTCTGATTGGCTTGTTTTTAATCCAATCACTGCGGTTTCTGGTTGGTGCGATATATAGTCGTGTTGCTAGTGCGTCACTATACCCGGCTTTGGATCTCAGTCAGATTGATCCCGCCTTGCCCGGTCTGGTAGAATCAGCAACCATCACCAATGAATTACTTGTGCTGGCCGTTATGCTTTTATTGCCCTTATTGACCATCCTATTCGGACGGTTCACCGGGTTCCTATTTGTGACAGCAGCAGTCACCGCACTGGCACGGTTCTTCATGGTTGGTATTGATGAAACTACAATGGCAGCGGTTGTCGTTGGGGGTGGGTTAAGCTACCTGTGTTTGATCATTCGGTACCGGGTTCGTGTTGTGCCGGTGATGTTTATCCTGGCCTTGAGTGTTGATCAATTGCTGCGTGCTTTTGGAGATACGCTTGACCCATCCTGGTCAAATAATTATGAAACACTCCAGTTATTACTTACCATAACCACCCTTATTCTATCACTTTTGACGGTAACCATACAGGTTCGGCGTGGTGATGATCTCTTGACTAATCGTGATCAGGGGTTGATGACTGCCTGGGGCGGCATTGCCTTTGGTGCAATTCTGTTCCTGCAATTTTCGCTGCTGGCTATGCCGAATGCTATCATTGGGCGGGCTGGCCTGGGTTACCCTGATTATGTGTGGTTGGCCCCGGCCCTGGTAGTGGCGACGATGTTACCGCTTGTGCCCATTGTGCGGGGGCAAGCCCGCGAGTTTATCAGCCTATTTGACAGTAGTGTTCGGGGTTGGTCCTGGATGCTGTTGCTGATGCTGTTGATTGTGCTGGGTACACGGGTGAGTGGCATTGTCGGCGGTATTGCTCTGTTGATCGCACAATTTGTCACATCACTATTGTGGTGGTGGCTGGTTCGCCCGCGTGCTGAACGTGAGCGCAACTTTGCCGGATTATGGGTGCTGATTGGATCGTTGATATTTGGTTTATTGGTAGCAATGGATGTATTCACGTATGAATATGCCTTCGTCCGTGATTTTGCAGATGACCTTGCGTTTTTGAATGATGTCGTCCCACCGTTATTGCGTGGCTTCCGTGGTTTGGGATTGGGCGTACTGCTGCTAAGTGTTTTCCTGGTTATTCTGCCGATGGCACAAACCCGCCGCCGGATTGCATGGCAGGGCGGCAGTGTGGGTATATCTATATTGATGTTGGGTTTAACCACTGGCCTTGGTGTAGGGACGTTCATCGGTGCCCGCCCGCCAGTCGTACAGGCGAATGTGAACCCTGATAACGTGCTTGTTGCGACCTATAACATTCACGCGGGTTACAATGAATTCTTTGATTATGATCTGGAAGCCATTGCGCGGACTATTACCTTTAGCGGTGCGAATGTCGTGCTCTTGCAAGAGGTCGAGGCCGGGCGTATGACTAGCTTCGGAGTTGATCAGACATTCTGGTTAGCGCGGCGTTTAGGCAAAGATGCTCGGTTCTTCCCCACCAATGAGGGCTTGCAGGGATTGGCTGTTTTATCTGATATTGAGATTGTGTTCGATGATGGGGCACTGCTGGATAGTATTGGCAGCCAAACGGGTATTCAGCGCGTACAAATCCGCCCTGATACCCGCGTGATTACACTTTACAATACCTGGCTAGATCCGCTGCTGGATACAGGCGATACACAGGTGTCGTTCGATGCAGAAGCCAGTCAGCAGCAGCAATTGAGTCAAATTTTTGGCGTGATCCGAGAACAATATGCTGCGACTGATTTCGATACACAGATTGTGCAGATGATCCTGGGTGGTACTTTTAATAATGTGCCGGATTCAGATGTGATCCGCCGGTTGCGTGATAACGGTCTGCGTGATGTTTTTGCCGGAACGCCTCTACAGCTTTCGGCGACTTTCTGGCGGACGGGTCAGCAAGCACGCCTGGATTATCTGTGGTTAACCCCTGATCTCGCTGATGATGTCGTGGGGTCATTGACTGTTGCTGGACAATCACCGGCTATCCCACAAAATGCATCAGATCATCGTCTAGTGGTCGTTCAAATCCGATTGAATTAGGCTGATTGTGGTCTGTTGTTCGGGTTCGATATGAAAGCCTTCAAGATCACGCAGGGCTAGTCCGTTACGGGCGGCATCCTGGGCAGCGGCGCGTTTGCTGCGTCCCTGCCCATCGGTGACAGCATATTGGCCGATAAACACCGCAACAGTAAAACGTTTGTCGTGGTCCGGCCCGGATGTATCAATGGTGCGGTAGGTGGGTGTGATGCTGTATTGTGCTTGTGCCCATTCCTGAAATTGGCTGCGGGGGTCTTTGTTGATGGCTTCTTCCATCACGTCTTTCTGGAGGTCGGTAAGATGTGGGATGACGAATTCGCTGACGGCGGCCAACCCTTGATCCAGATACAGTGCGCCAACCAATGCCTCAAAGCCACTGGCGAGGTTATTATTCCGCTCGCGTCCACCTGTGTTGGCTTCACCCTTGCCCATCCGTAGGGCTTCGCCCAATTGTAAGTCAGTCGCGAATTGTGCCAGGGCCTCTGTGCGGACCAGCGCAGCGCGTAACCGTGTCATCTCGCCCTCAGTCATATTTGGGAAGCGGCGATAGAGCATATTAGCCGTGATGAAATCCAGAATAGCATCGCCCAGGAACTCCAGACGTTCGTTATCCTCAATATCTTCGGTGACGTGTTCGTTGACATAAGAACGGTGGGTGAGTGCCATTTCCAGCAGGCTTTCGTCCTGAAAAGTCACACCAAATTGTTCCTGATACTGTGCGAGATTATCCATAATCGTTTAGATCATTCTCCTGAAAATGAGCGACGAGTTGTGGCCGCCGAAGCCAAATGCATTGCTCATGGCCGTATTGATTTCAGTATCGCGGGCTTCATTGGGGACGTAGTCCAGGTCACAGTTGGGGTCTGCTTCATGCAGGTTGATGGTTGGTGGTGCGACATTGTCCTGAATAGCCATCACCGTAAAGACCGCCTCGATTGCTGCCGTCATACCCATGCCGTGCCCGGTCATGCTTTTTGTTGAACTCATCGGTATGTTGTAGGCATTCTCACCGAACACACGCTTGATGGCTTTTGTCTCCATCGGGTCATTGAGGGCGGTAGCTGTGCCATGTGCGCTGATGTAATTGATCTCTTCTGCGTTGATTTGTGCCACCTCTAACGCTTGCGTGATGGCATCACTTGCGCCAATCCCTTCTGGTTCTGGCGCAGTCACATGGAAGGCGTCTGAAGTCGCCCCATACCCGACTAATTCCGCTAAAATTGTCGCGCCACGTTTGCGGGCAGCCTCCAATTCTTCGAGGACAAGCACGCCTGCACCCTCGGAAAATACGAGACCTGCACGGTCCTTGCTGAAGGGACGCATGGCGGTTGGTGGATCATCATTCAGGCGAGAAGTCGCTCCGACGCGATCAAAGGCGGCGATGCCAATGGGAATGATTGGGGCCTCACCACAACCGGCTAACGCCTGATCCAATTTGCCCCAGCGTATCAAATCAAAGGCATGGCCGATGCAATCCGCACCTGTTGCACAGGCAGAAGTCGGCGTGTAAGAGGTGCCATGTGCGCCCACCTCAATACTGACCATGTTGCTACCACCGTTCGTGACCAACATCGGCACGCCGAACGGTGTCACCTTGCGTAAATCATTGGTGCGTTCGACTAACAATACCTGCTCACGGAAACTTTCTACACCGCCTACGGCTGACCCGATAATCACCCCGGTACGGGCACGCATCTCATCTGTGATTTCCAGGCCGGACTGGTCCATCGCCTGTTTAGCGGCAGCAAAGCAAAAAATCTGATACCGGTCATGGCGGCGAAGTTCTTTTTTGCTGACGTATTCCGTTGGATCCCAACCTCGCACTTCCGCCGCGATTTGGACTAGATCCTCACTCGCGTCATAGCGGGTAATCTTACCGATGCCGGATTGCCCAGCTTTGATCGACTCCCAGCTTTCTTGTACAGTATGACCCACTGAACTTACCATACCCAGGCCCGTCACAACTACACGTCTGGTCATCGATACGCTCCTTTTGATGACATGAATGCTTGATGTAAACGTAATGATAAATATGTCAGCATTTGTACCACGATTCTAAAGGGAATTCTAGCTGTGTCGGTCATCGGCTGAGGGATAATAATCACCTTCTATCCAACTTTCACCATCTGGGCTAATCTCTTTTTTCCAGACGGGTACAATCTCTTTGAGGCGGTCAATCCCATAGCGAGCGGCCTCAAAGCAACCGTCGTCCCGGTGTGCAGAAGAACATGCAATCAACACCGTATTCTGGCCGACCTCAAGTAGGCCCAGGCGTTGTGCAATGGCAATGCCCTGGACTTTCGGCCACTTCTCACGGATCTCTGCGGCGACCTGACGCATTTTCGCCAGTGCCATTGGTTCGTAGGCTTCGTATTCCAGATGTTCCGTCTGTGGCAAGTGGCCGTCTTTGTGAGTTTCGCCACGTACCATGCCACTAAATAAGCAGACCGCACCGGTAGCCGGTGTCGTAATTGCCGTGATGATCTCATCATGGTTGATAGGGTCTGTAGGTAGCCGAAAAAGTTCTGGGTGGGGTGTTTGGCCGTCACCACCACTAACTGGTGGGAAAAATGCGACCTCATCACCATCACTGATGATTTGGTCATTAAAGGCGTATTCCTGGTTAACGGAAGTAATCGCCGCGTTGAGATTGTCGGCAAGCTGGGGTAATTTTTTAATGAGTGTTTGTCGCACACCACCGACTGTGGCATGAGACTCCTGCACTTGTAGTGTTAGTGATTTTTGCCCGGCAAGGTCTTTAAGAGTTGCAAAGAGCAATACATTCACAGTCAGCATGATCGGTTAGTCCTCAGCTACATAATCACCATGTATGCCGCCATGTTTTTCCAGCAGACGAATATCGGTGATGCGCATGGTACGGTCAACAGCTTTAGCCATATCGTAGATGGTCAAGGCTGCGATGTTAACGGCGGTCAATGCTTCCATTTCCACACCCGTTTGCCCGGTTGTACGTGCGGTTGCTTTGATATATACCGAAGATGTTGTCTCCTCGATTTCAATATCCACCCCGATTTTGCTCAGTGGAATGGGGTGGCATAATGGGATGAGGTCAGCGGTGCGCTTGGCTGCCATGATGCCCGCAATACGGGCGATGGTAAGCACATCACCTTTTTTGAGTGAACCCGCTTTGATCAATGCCAGAGTCTCTGATGTCATGACAACGCGGCCTTCGGCAATGGCTACCCGGTCTGTACGTGGTTTCTGGCCTACATCAACCATATCGGCACGTCCACTGGCGTCAACGTGGGTTAGTTTATTCTCAGACATCCCAAAATCCTTTTTGTTGGTACATGCTGGTCGCATTATACCGCATGGCAACGCTTGTTTTGCTCCGCGACGCTATATATACTCAATTCTGATTATTTTGTGTCATATTGTTTCTCATTGGACCGAAAATAGTTGGAGAAGAACATTGAGCTTTTTCAAAGGGCTTTCAAAAACACGGACGTCGTTTTTTGGGCGTATTGCCAACATGCTGGGTGCCACCGAAATCGACGAAGATACCTGGGATGATATTGAAGCGGTACTCATCCAGGCGGATATGGGCGTTGAAACCACACTGATGATTATTGAAAAACTCAAGGCACGGGGTATTACCCAGGTGGATGAGCTGCAAGTCGCGCTACGTGAGGAATTACAAGCGTTGCTCACATTCCCCCCAACGCCGAATATCAGTGGGCGTGAACTGTCGATTGTGTTGGTTGTCGGTGTGAATGGCAGTGGTAAAACCACATCGATTGGCAAGCTGGCACATCGCCTCAATATCAGTGGGCGTAAGGTGATGTTGGCCGCTGGTGATACCTTCCGCGCTGCGGCGATTGATCAACTCAAGACCTGGGGCGAACGGGTAAAAGTGCCTGTAGTCGCCAATAAACCCGGTAGTGACCCCGCAGCCGTCGTCTATGATGCCACGGAAGCGGCCAAATCTCGTGGACGGGATATTCTACTTGTGGATACAGCAGGCCGTCTACACACCAACTACAATCTGATGGAGGAGTTGGCGAAAATTCGACAAGTATCCGGTAAGGTTGTTGATGGTGCACCCCATGAAGTATGGTTGGTGCTGGATGGCACCACCGGGCAGAATGCGCTGCAACAGGCTAAGAAATTTAAGGAACTAATCGAAGTGACGGGTGTGATTATCACCAAGCTGGATAGTACAGCTAAGGGGGGCATTGTATTCGCCGTCTTTAATGAGCTTGAATTACCCGTGCATTACGTCGGCCTGGGTGAAGGCATCAACGATCTGATCCTGTTCAATCCGGAAATCTTCGTTAAAAGTCTGTTCGACGAGAATTAATCAGAAATACGACTGTATATGGACCACGACGGACCCTTTGAACGCATCACCAGTTTACAGAACACCAAAGTGAAGCAGGCACGCAAACTCCGCGAGAAGCGTCAGCGTGAGCGTGATGGTCGCTTTGTGATTGAGTATAGCCGTGATTTGGAACGGGCATTGGATCAAGGATTTACAGTCGATTATGCGTTATATGCTCCCCAATTGGCAGATGAGGATGACAACAACATACGTTCTCGTCTGCCAGCTTCTCACGTATTTGAAGTCACCCCGGAGATCATGCAGAAAGCCAGTTACCGGCAAAATCCAAACGGGCTGTTAGCCGTGATGATTTCACGTCCGCTGCGTGATGTGACCTGGTTAGCCGAACAAGCCCCGGCCCTCATTCTTGTGCTTGTTGACCTGAAAAAGCCGGGCAACATCGGTGCATTGCTGCGCACCGCAGACGCCGCTGGCATTGACGCCATTGTATTGGTCGATACTGCGTTAGATCTGTTTAACCCGAATATCATCCGTAGTAGCACCGGAGCCTGTTTTATCAACAATGTGGTTGTAGCCGCAAGTGAGGACGCGCTTTCGTTCTTCCAGTCAACTGGATACACGACTGTTGCTACCGTTGTTGATGGTAGCCGCCTATTGTTTGAGGCAGATTTCACCGGGAAAACTGCTATTTTGCTCGGCACGGAAGATCAAGGGTTGCCGGATTTCTGGGTGGACCAGACAAATCAACAAGTGCGTATCCCTATGATGGGGCAACTCTCCGACTCACTGAATGTATCTGTCTCCGGTGCGATTTTCATGTATGAGGCATTGCGCCAGCGTGCCGCATTAGATTTTGAGACCTGACCCCAACATTACGCGATATTGATCTCCGCATAAGGGTGATTTGAGTGCCCTTGCACACGATATGCATACAATCGCAACGATCCCGCAACGATTGTGGTACGCTTTCGCACTATACTAGGTACAAAGGACAACCAAGATGAGTCAATTGATTAACCAACTTGCTGAGATGTTGTCTCAGATTGATGGTTTGATGGAAAAGCTCAAGATTCAACACAAGTCAGATCGTGTTGATCAACTGGAGAAGGACTCAGCACAGCCGGATTTCTGGGATGATGCTGAGTCTGCGCAGAAGATCATGCAGGAGATGTCCAAGTTGCGTTCTCAGGTGACACCCTGGTTTGAGTTACGGGCACGCATTGAGGATGCGCTGGAATTGGCTGAATTAGAGGGTGACGACCTCGCTGATGATTTAGCAGAAGAAATAGAAAAACTGACTCCGATGGTGGAGCGTATGTCCTTCCAGGCGATGTTATCTGGCCCATATGATGATGAGGATGCAATCATTGCCATCCATGCTGGGGCGGGTGGAACAGACTCTCAGGATTGGGCGGAAATGCTGGAACGTATGTATATCCGCTGGGCCGAACAGAGTGGCTACACCGTTGAATTGATTGATCGTAGTGACGGTGATGAAGCCGGCATCAAAAGCGTGACACTCAGTGTGCGCGGTAATTATGCCTATGGCTATCTACGGAGTGAACAGGGTGTGCATCGTTTGGTACGTCTCAGTCCGTTTGACTCAGCCAGCCGTCGCCATACATCATTTTCCAAGCTCGAACTCTGGCCGGATATTCAAGAAGATATTGATATTGAGGTGAAAGAGTCAGACATCCGCATTGATACCTACCGGGCCAGTGGTGCTGGCGGCCAGCATGTGCAGAAGAATGATACGGCTGTGCGTTTGACGCACATTCCTACAGGGGTTGTTGTGCAGTGTCAGAATCAACGCAGCCAATCCCAGAATCGTGACCGGGCTATGCAAATTCTCAAGGCGCGTCTTTTCGAAGAGGAGCGCAAAAAACAGGAAGCGGAACTAGCAGCACTGAAAGGTGAAAATGTTGATGCAGGGTGGGGCAATCAGATCCGGTCTTATGTGCTGCATCCTTACCAGATGGTCAAAGATCATCGTACAAACTTTGAAGATGGTAACACCAGCGCGGTATTGGATGGTCGCCTGACGCCATTTATGGAAGCCTACTTACGCGCTGATATTGATCAGACAGTTTAGAAATAGCGAGGGTACAACAATGAGCGAGTCCGTAGAAAAATTTGAGTCAGCCAAAGATCGTTTTAATGACACCATGCGTGATGCCAACCTGGATAGCATCACCCGGGAAGTATCTAACCTGGGTGCGTCTGTGCAGAAAATGCCTGCCGAGATCGAAGAAGTGCGCAGCCGTGGCTATGCGTTCCGCTCCTATCTAGAAAATAAAGCCGAAGTGTTTCAGGAGCATTGGGAAGACATTAAACGACGTGTGACCCGCGCTGTTGACCGTGAGGTCGAGGAACTGCGCGAGGATGTGGATACGGCGGAAAATCAGATTGAGCAGGGCGAACGGTATGCTGCCCATCCGGAAAAACTAGAGCGCATTATTGATCAGATCGAAGGTGCGGTAGAGCGTTTAGAGAGCCGTGTGGAAGGGGCTGTTGAACGGCTTGAAAGCATGTATGAGACCCTCAAGCGTGATGTGGATTCGACATACAGACAACTGACACAGGTCAAGTGGTATCTGGATATGAAAGATGAGGCCAGTTTTGATTTCATGCAGGGGGAGTCGGTTTTTCTTGTTGCCAAAGCCGAATGGGTGAAGACGGGTAAAGGCAAGGAAGATCCTGATGGCCTGCTATTCCTGACGGATCAACGGTTGGTGTTTGAGCAAAAAGAGAAGACAGGTAAACGCCTGGGCATGTTCGGCGGTAAGCACACGCAGGAAGTGGAACTCGATATTCCGTTACATCACGTAGAAAGTGTGGAGGCGGAAAACAAAGGCATGTTCGGCGGTAAGGATATGCTGCACTTCACCATGAAAGATGGCCCGCACGCTAAGGTGACAATTGAAGTTAAAGGCAGTGCGGATAATGACTTCTGGGTCAAGCAGATTAACCGTATGGCTGCTGGTGAAGTCGATGATGAGCGTGCTATTGAGCCAGATAAGGAAATGGTGGAACGTCTACGGAACGCGCCAACCGAATGCCATGTGTGCGGTGCAACCCTGCCTATGCTCATGGCCGGGCAGACGCAGGTTGAGTGTGCGTACTGTGGGGCCGTCGTTCGGCTGTAATACCACGAAAGCAGCCTGTGTCACCATCGCTGGAATGATCAGACGGTGCCGTGCCGTCGTTTGATGCGTGGCATAACGGCAAGCCACACGGCAAGCGGGATAAGGCTAATCAACGCGGTTCCAAAGGTCAAAAAGGCCAAATCACTTGTCACTAATGCGTTGAATAAGTCAAGTGAATCGGCCAAAGTTGAATCGGCATGTAAATTCATAAACGGAGCATCACGGGTGGCCTGTTGGCTGAGCAGGTCAATCAGGCCACCGTGTACGATGATGCTGAGGACCATTGCCAATTGAAAGACAGCCAGGTCTAATGCGAAAACACGCCCTAGATAACGATCAGGGACGGTTTTTTGCAGGATAACTGAACTATAGGTCCAATTGGCCGATACACCCATTGCTCGAATCAGCAGGCCAAGTGCAACTAAGATTAATGTTGCACCACCACCTAAAATCACCCAACCGATGACCGCTAGCGCGAAACCAATTGAGATTAACTGTGACATGCGGAAAATAGAGCCGTTATTGAAGCGATTCAGCACAACAGGGCCTAAGATTGCGCCAAATCCAACTGCGCTGTATAAAACTCCCAGTGATAATTGCCCATCTGTACCCAGGATAAAGATTTCTGTAGCATAAATGGTCATGAGGGTATCCGTATTACCCAGGCTGCCGCCACCTTTAACCAGCATCACCGCAATCGTTGCTGGGTTGCGCCTGAGGTAGCGCAGGCCACTTAGCAGGTTGCCTGTATCTGTATCACCATCGTCTTGTGGGGTGTCTATTCTGGGTGGTACATCAATCAACCAGATGAAAAAGGCCGCCAGTGCAAAAGTCATCGCATCGATGATCAACGCCACCATTGTCCCAAACAATGCACCCACAATCCCGCCGATAATCGCGCCGAGTGCCAACATCACAGACCAGGTAATGCTTGTCAGGGTATTGGCAATGACTAAATCCTCACGCTTAATGAGGGAAGGTATAATGGCTGACTGACCGGGTTCAAATAAGGCAGATATAGAAAATTGTGCGATGGTCAATACATAAATCAACCAGAGAAGGTCTGGTGTTGTGGCGAATAAAAACATCAACACAATAGCAGTACGTAGAATGTTACTGTATATTAAGATCATCTTGCGATCAAAGCGATCAACCAGGACACCGGCAAATGGGCCGACGATCAGCGGCGGTAGAAACCGTGCCATTAAAAATGCGCTGATTGCAATACCTGACCCGTCTGTGAAGCGGGCGACCAATGCAGATAGGGCAATGGTGTTGAACCAATCCCCTAATAAGCTGACAACCTGCGCCATCCACAAGTATGTGAAATCACGGTTCTTTTGCAGCAAATCAATGTATTGGCGCACCTATTGCTCTTTTCGTGTGTTGATGGATATGAACGTCACATTGTAGCAGACGCCATAGGGATAGCCGTTGATAATTTTCTTTAAAAACGATACAAATAGCTTAACCTTTGTCATCTCAGGCAACCATGCATGAATTTACTCCGCAAATTAATACAGATTGTTCGTCCCCAGGCGGCAGCTCATACAGAGGCACAACATCTTGAAACCTTCTATGCATTGATGGAGCAGGCGGAGCGTTACCATCATTCAGAACAATATGATGTCGCTCTACAGACTCTGCGCGATGCCGAAACCCTCAGTGAGCGGTTGGCATCACCAGAAAAACGGATGATGATTGCGCTGGCACGGGCGGGTATCTTCGCGCGTCAGGGGCGCACAGATGAGGCGCAGCGGCTACTAGCGCGTTTACAGCAAGAAGGTGAGCGTGATCATGATAAGCTGAAATTGGCTTATGTATTGATTTCCCTGGGTGTATTGGCACAGGAGGCCGAACAATGGGAGCAGGCCGAGGATCAATTTGATCAGGCATTACGATATGCACGCGAGGCAAAATCTACCGGGGCGGAAGGCCGCGCACAGGCCCATCTCGCTGATGTCTCTTTACACAACGGGAACGCGAGTTTCGCCGTATATCTACTCAAAGAGGCTTTGCCCAAGCTCAATATCAGTGGGGATGTCCAACTCAATAGCTATTTTGTTGGGCGGCTTGGGGAAGCACTCATTGAGGTCGGTGATGTTAGTGAAGGGCAGCAGTTATTAGGCCGGGCACTGCGCCTGGCGGAACACATGGGTTACCGCAGTTATGAGCGTCAATGGCGCAATGCCCTGGCTATTCAGGCGATGATTATCGGTAACTACGGTGATGCTAAGCGGCATTTAATGGCGGTGATGGCGTCCTCCAAGCCGGATAATCCATCGTATGTGGTTTTGTTGTGTCGCTTAAGCCACGCCTCACTGCGCCTTGGTGAATATGATGTCTCACATGATTATGCTAAGCAGAGCCTTGAATTGGCTACCGAGTATACGGACCAGCCAGAATTACATCTACGTGCACAGGCGGCCCTGGGTATTGTGTTACGTACAATGGATCACAACTCGGAAGCACTTACTCACCTGGAAGCGGCCAGTAAAGGTTATGATGCNCTTGGCCTCACTGCGGCAGATCATAGTTATGTAGATGTGTTGCGAAATCTGGCAGCCGCGCAGACGGTTGCCAATCACTATGATGCTGCTACCGCTACGTATGATCTCGCATTAGCCTATGCGACCGAACACGATAATCCAGCGGATTTAGCCGGTACGTATCGTGATAGGGGTATCATGTTTATGCAGCATCAAGATTTAGAAGCTGCTATCAAGAATTGGGTCACGGCCCGTGATATTTACGACACGCTCAATGAGCCAGCGCGTGTTGCTCGCCTATACTGTGATATTGCTAGTTTGCGTAAACAGCTTGGTCAATGGCAGCGTGCCTCAGAGGATTACAATGAGGCGTTAATGTTGTTAAGTTCTGTGGATGACGATGAAACCCGTGGCATTGTTCTATCTAACGCGGCGGCAGCTTATGTTGATCAGGGTGATGTGCAAACGGCAGAGTCTTTCTTCATTGATGCCATCAAGATTGCGCAGAAACTCAATGACCGGGCAGCAGAGGCAACACGTCGGGGGAATTACGGCTGGTTCTTGCTGTCTACAGGGCGGGCAGACCGGGCAATGGCATCACTGACGTATGCGCTACGCCAGAGTGAAAACCTCGATATGACGCTACAAGCGGCTGTCCAGACCGATAACATGGGATTGGCACAGGTCGAGCTAGGTAACCTGGATGAAGCACTGTCTTTGCAACGCCAGGCCCTGACGATGATTGAACCAATTGATAATGCGAATTGGGAAGCGATCTTCCATGCCAATATTGGGCAAACACTTGTATTGCATGCCCGTTACGCGGAGGCGGAAGTACATTTCAATGAAGCACTGACTGCCGGGCAACTGCTGAGTAATTACGAAGTGCTGATCAAAGCACAGGTTGGGTTAATGCGTTGTGCAATGCAAAAGGGTGATTTGGATACGGCCAAAACCATGATAAATAATGCTGTGGAACGTGCTGAACGTTTGAATACACGGCGTCTACTGGCCGATGCATTGACCGCATACAGTGAATATCAAATCGGTATTGGTGATCAGGAAGCGGCGACAATTTCCTGGGAGCGGGCACGCAAATTGTATAACATTCTGCATTTGCCCCTGCATATCCGCACCCCTGGCTGGGTAGAAAATGGTACTAATGCCTCCCTGTAACATCCTTTGAACTGACTTAAGGCTGGATTGCGTATTATGGCAAAATTCTGGTTTGTATCCGCTCCGCTGATTAGCCATACGGATTGGGGTGGCTTTCTCAAGACAGCACTGGTCCTGCATCAGCAAGGGCATGATGTCACCTGGGTGAGTACCGATAAGCTGAAAAATTATGTGACACAAGCCGGATTAGCTTTTGAAGTGATTTCGGAGACTGGTTTCTTGTGGCCGCCGCCGCCGCCACCGGATTTAACACAACTTGACCCGCGTGAGGCAGTTAATTTGCGTTATACCCGTGCGCTAGATACCTGGTTGAGCGAGAATATTGTCATTGAGGCAACCCAGGCATTGATTGATCTGGCGGGGCGTATTGGTAAACCCGATGTCATCGCGATTGATCCGTTTTTGAGTGCGGCTGCACTGGCTGGTGAGGCATTAGATGTGCCGGTTGTATCTTGTGGTTGGCCGGCACAAGGTGATTTGACGGAAACAGGGTTGTTCCCGATACAGCGTAGCCTAGGGACGGAAAGCCAACAACGTATTGCACGTATATGCGATCGTTTTGGTCTGGATGGGGTTAATTTCTCTAAGGGGCCTACTCCGTCGATCATTAGTCCCCATCGGCATATCTGTTACTTCACGCAGAATTGGTATATTGCGGAAATCGCTACACTATTACCGCAGAATGTCTTTGTGGGTGGGGTTGCTGCTCAGGTCAAGCGTGATCCACCCGCGTGGTTACAAGCTATTCCTGATGATCAATCAATAGGATTGGTGACACTCGGTAGCTCGTTTACCGGGGATCTCGGTTTCTTCAGTTGGGCAGCTCATGCCGTGGCTCGTGTCGGGTTAATCCCCGTCGTTGCCATCGGTTGGAACCCGATTGCACCAGAGCAGAAGCAAGCATTGATAGATGCATTACCGCCTGCCACACGATTACTTAATTGGGTGCCGTTTGATCATGTGCTGCCACGCAGTAAACTCATTATCCATCATGGCGGCATGGGGACCACACATTATGCAGTCGTCCATGCTTTGCCGCAGATCGTGGTTCCGCACGCTGCTGATCAACGTGTGCAGGCTAAACGGGTTGCACAGGCTAAAGTTGGCTTGAACCTAACGGCTGTTGATGTTCAAAAGGGGTTGCTGCTTGATGGTGCAAAAGCACTGCTGAATGATGAGAAAGTCGCAAAAACAGTACAATCGCTGGCAAGGCAGATGGCGGCGTTAGGAGGGCCAGAAACGGCGGCTTCGCATTTGAATGAGGTGGCTATGTCCTCGTAGCTGTGCATGCCGTCGAAACGGGATAGACTATTATCGGACCATTGCCGAATACATGGTATAATAAGTCGCTGAATGCATATTATTGGTGTTAGGTCCTGTAAGTTGATGTCTGTGACTGGACCTAAACCTTGTATGTGTCGCAATATTTGATTTGATTGCTGATTGTGTGCGGTTCAAAAAACCTAAGGAGCGATGTGTTTCCCAATCTAATACGAGATTGGCACAGCACACGGTGATATGACGTTCCAGTTTGAAGTTGTTGCCACAGATGGCCCTGCCCGCGCAGGTGTTCTACATACACCGCATGGGCCGATACAAACCCCTGTTTTTGCCCCTGTTGGAACTGTTGGTTCTGTAAAAGCAGTTCCTCCCAAAGATTTAACAGATATTGAATCCTCACTTATCCTCGCGAATACGTATCACCTACACCTGAGGCCAGGTGATGAGCTTGTACACAAACTGGGTGGCCTGCATGACTTTATGGCCTGGGATGGACCTATTTTGACGGACTCCGGTGGTTTCCAAGTATTCAGTTTGACGGATACCAACACCATAGATGATGATGGTGTGACCTTCCGCAGTCATATTGATGGTCGTCAACTGCGCTTTACACCTGAAGTATCTATGCGCATCCAGAAGAATTTAGGGGCAGATGTCATCATGTGCTTTGACGAATGCCCGCCACCAACCGATTATGCAGTGGTAGAACGTGCTGTAAAACGAACTCATGATTGGGCGGTGCGTTGTCGAGAGGCTCACCCTGATGACACAAGCCAGGCTTTATTTGGTATTGTGCAGGGTGGTATATTCCCTGATTTGCGCGAAAAATCAGCCCGTTTCCTGCAAGGTCTGAACTTCCCAGGTTACGCGATTGGTGGGTTAGCTGTAGGAGAGACCAAAGCTCAGATGTATACGACGCTTGATGATACGATGCCGTTTATGCCTGATGCTAAACCACGTTATCTAATGGGTGTGGGTGAACCTGATGATTTATGTGAGGCGGTTCACCGTGGTGTGGATATGTTTGATTGTGTGATGCCAACCCGTGTGGCACGTCATGGGGCTGCACTGACTCCAGATGGTCGCATCAACATTGGTAAAGCGATGTATGCGGATGACACAGCACCCATCCAGGCCGATTGTGATTGTTATTGTTGTCAGACCTTCTCGCGTGCTTATATCCGCCATCTGGTTCGCGCTAAAGAGCTATTGGCCTATAATTTACTCAGCATACATAATATTCGGTTTCTAATTCGTCATATGCAATATATGCGAAAAGCAATCATCGCTGGAGATTTGCGGTCTTATGTGTCGGATTTTCTAGGGCGTTACCTACAGTCGGCCTGACTTATGCGACGAGCAACGCGGACTATTGCTATCCTTGCGCTGACAGCGACGTTCATGGGCTGTAACCCGCCAGCAACGCCTGCCACAACGCCAACCAGCGCAACATCTGTACTGACACTTTATCCGACGCAGTCCACGCGTCCGTTAGCTGTTGACCTTGCCAGGGCTTATGACGCTGAACAGCAAGTTGTCTCGGTTAGCACGCTCCCATCGCAGGATACAACGGCTTATTCCTCAATTGAAGCAAACCAATCCGCTTATCTCATGACTTTGCACCTGAGTCCAGAATATTCGGATCATGCCATTCCGATTGCACAGGATGCCATCTTGATCATCGCCAACTCAGATGTATCTGATATGACATTGGAACAGTTACGTGCAATTTATCAGGGGCGTGTAGCCGATTGGGAACAACTCGATGGGGACTCACAGCCGATAATCGCGGTCAGCCGTGAAGGGTCAAGTGATATTCGCCAGGAGTTTAATCGGATGGTGATGGGACGCAGCCGCACCAGTGCCAGCACCCGATTGGTCACTTCGGATGCTCAGATGATAGAGTTTGTTAACCGCACTGATGGGGCTATAGGATATATATCGGCAGGTTATCGCACGGATACAGCCGGTGTCCTGCACATCAACGGGGTTAGTGCCAGTGTAGAGGCAATCATCCAGGGCATATACCCGTTGCGGACGACGGTTTATGCCATCCGCAATCCATCATCTGAACAGCAAAACGATCTGTTTTTGAACTGGATACAAAGCATAGAAGGGCAGCAAATCGTAAGCCAGCGATACTTGCCTATATTATCCGTTCATGGGGATAGCCGTTAAATTACATAGGAGAAGAGGATAGCATACAGCAAGCCAACAGTAATAATCCACAGCATGCTGATGGCAAAATCACGAAGGCTGCGCAGTTTGTCGCGGCGTTTTTCCATGATAATTTCATTTTCGCGTAGCCGAAACAAAGCCCCCGCAGCCTGAGTATTACCCGGATTGACCCGTAGTACATTATCCAAGCAGACCGCACTTTGATCTAAAGACTCAACAGCAACAGCCATCCATAACCAGGCGTCTTCGAAGTTACTATCCTCACGGATCAGGCCGCGAAGGATGTCCTGAGCCTGTTCTTTGTGATCAGCTTTTACCAGGTCAATTGCGTCAAGTAGACGATCTATCTTATCAGTATGATTGTTCATGCGGGTTGGCTAGTGGTCTCACGCTCAACGGTGACACCATCGAATAAGTCGTGTTCATCAATATGTGTATGGCCTGGCACTGGGGAGACTCGGGTCAGCCCTTGCTGTGCCCGCAACATACGGCCTAACCATTTTGGTAACCACCCACCGCTACCCCCGCCCTGGCTAACGTGACAGGCACTGGCTTCTTCCCAGGCATCCAGATAGTCTTTGATGTCTATCTTTACATGGGCTGGTTCTACGTTTTCGATGATGCGTACCATATCAATATCATTATTCCGGCCCATCCTGCGTGGGTCTTGCCCTTTGAGACGGGCACGCCATATACCCATGCGTACCATATAGGCTGGGATGCTTGTGTAGTATAGCTTTTGAGGTGCGTATGCTGGTAGATTACCGGTGATATAGTCTGGATCGGCTGCAAGGGTAAAAGCCTCTGTGGTGGCTTGTTGAATAGCAATATGATCGGGATGACCATAACCACCATAGCGGTTAAAGGTGATAACAACATGTGGCTTTAGTTCACGAATAGTTTCGACAACCTTCCGTGTGACTTCGTCAGGGCGGCGGCCCCATGTATGCCATAACGAGCCTGGGTGTTGGCTAGTCTCACTGTGCATCATGCCACTGTCTTTATAACCCAGTTTAATGACATGCTTGAAGCCAAGCTTTTCTGCCGCGCAATCTAATTCAGCAATCCTTAGCTCAGCGATAGAGTTATAGCCTGCTAGCAATTCTTCAGATACAGTGCCGACATCACCGTTGGTTGCACACAGGTAACTGACCTCAACACCTTCAGCGACATATTTAGCAATCAAGCCCCCAAGGCCGAAACTCTCATCATCCGGGTGTGCAAAAGCGATTAGCAAGCGTTTCTTGGCATTCATTAAGTTCTGTTCTCCTGATGTTCTCTAAATCATCATAACGTAATTTGCGGAGTGCATGACCTCTACTGATCTTACATTAATCCACAATCTACTCCCTACGTTTGCCCCACGCTCATGCAAATACCCCTGCACAAGTGCCTGCTTTAGGCGTATACTGTGCCGTCGAATCTGTTTTAGAAGATAGGGTGACGAGGTTTATATGCGTCGATTTGTTATTTTGACCACTATCCTGGCAATATTGGCCGGGTTGTTTGCCTTGCTGCCGGTCGTTGCACAGGGACCCTTGCCGCAATTTGTGACCAATACACCGCGTCCAACCCGTTTGGTGTTTTCGACAAATACGCCACAACCACCGACGCCAACCCCCACTATGACGAACACACCAACAGCTACATTCACACCAACGGTGACACCAAGTTTGACGCCGACCAATACGCCGACGCCGACCAACACGCCAACGCCAACCAACACACCAACACCAACACCGACGTTGACTGGCCCATTCGTTTACCCGGAGGGCTTTAACCCGCTGACAGGGTTGCCGTACTCTGATGAAGCTGCGGAAAACCGTCGTAATCTGATTGTCAAAGTGTCTAACTATCCGCCGATTGTGCGCCCGCAATCTAATATCAATAAGGCTGATGTGGTCTTCGAGGTGGAGGCCGAAGGTGGCGTAACGCGCTTTGCGGCTATCTTCCGCTCTAATGCCCCGGATCGTGTTGGGTCTGTGCGGAGTGCGCGTCTAATCGACCTGGAATTGGTGGTGATGTATAGTGCATTGCTGGCTTATTCAGGTACCAGTGAGCCGATTCAGAATTTGATCCTTGACCAGGAATGGGTTTTCCGTGCATTTTCGCCGCTAAAAGGTGATAACGAAAATGCGGGCTTTGCGCGTGACTCCGAACTGATTGCAGATCCAGAGGTTGATCTGGAGCATACTTACTTCCTGGATGCAAGCACTTTGTACGATCTTGCCAGTGAGCGTCAGGTTAATACCGGTTTTCAGGCGCGTGGGTTTGCGTTCAGTGATGTGATCCCGGCGGATGGGTTGCCAGCCGAAGATCTATTTGTAAATTGGTTTGGTCAGACCAATGCCCGTTGGCAGTATGATGAAAGCACCGGACGTTACCTGCGTTATACAGAGGGTGAACCTCATTTTGACGCTGTATCTGGTGACCAACTGTGGATTGATAACCTCGTTGTTATTGAAGTGCCGCATGTTGAACGGCCTGATCTGTTCCCGCCTGGTGCGAATTATGCATCAATAGGTATCGAGTTATGGGATCAAGGCCGGGCTTATGTGCTACGTGATGGTGTGTATTACCAGGGCTTCTGGCGACGTGACGAGCGCGAACGTGATGGCGATGCCCTACAATTAATCTTCGGTAATAATGATCCCATCATGTTGAAGCCAGGGCGCACCTGGGTTTCTGTGGTACGTTGGCTGGGTGATGCGACGATCTCTGAGGAGACAGTCAATGTCGAGGCAACGAGTACAGCAGCAGCAGAAGTTGGCGGTTAAATCATTCGGCCCACGTTTTGCACCATGATATAACGGCAGCACTGGATGACCAGTGCTGTTTTTTTGACTCTCCGGTTGGGGTAGGGTGCATACTCATCCTGGATGTTAACTACCACATATGGAGCAGACTATGCTTGATCAGTCGTTATATAACCTCACACAACAATTCCAGGGTCGTCTTGTTCAGCGTGCATTCACCGCGTATCAGGAACAATCAGACGAAACAACCCCAACACCCTCACCCCTGTTTCAATTACGGCAGGGTTATGCGGAAAGTCCGGGGTGGGTGATGGTGCAAGTGTTAGAGTTCGACCCAGAACCGCTGACCGTTGATGTGTTTCGGCAGCGGGCTGTGTATTCTGCGCCGGGTATTGTCGCGGCCATGTTGGAATTACTAGCCAGTGAAAAGCTATTGCATCGTCAAAATAATAGTGCCTATCGTCTTGCTGATGCAGGCCGTGACTATCTTGAAAATCGGCGTCAGTTTGTGCAGCAGGTACTGGCTTATTCCCCAGATGCTTCTGAGATAGAGCCTATAGCCAAAATACTGGCAAAGATCATAGAGGCTAGCTTGCAATCCGGGCAAGGTGATGCTGTTTGGTGTCTAGCCCATTCACGGCGGCGTGCGCCGGCCACTAATCGGCCTAGTATTGAGCAAATTCTCCAATACATGCAAGATTTCAATGCCTTTCGTGATGACGCACATATGGCCGCATACCGCATGTGTGAAGTCAGTGGAGAGGTATGGGAGGCATTTGCTTTTGTCGTAGGTGATAAGGCCAATGATGCAGTTTCTTTGTTTGATCAGTTGGCCTATCGTGGTTTTTCCGTGTTGGAGTGGCAGCAGGCTTTAGAGGACTTGGTTAAGCGGGGTTGGCTGCAACGGACGATTGATAAAACCTACAGCGTGACTGTCGCCGGGTTGCAGCAATACCAGCAGGTTGAGCGCAAAACTGATGAGATCTTCTTTGCCCCCTGGCAAGCCATAGATGACGCTGAACATCGAACACTGGTTACCACGATGCAGACTATTATCGCTGAGTGACGATTTTGTATATTCAAAAGAACCTCTAATCAACTTTTTGCATGGTTTCTTATACTCAAGTGCTATCGTTTACTGGTTGCTTATCATCATTATGGCGTTATAATAGCAACCGAACAGATGTACGAATAACTGTCCACAATAGCACAGAGTTAAGAGACTGAATCTATGCAGGATAAAATCGTTATACGTGGTGCGCGTGAGCATAACCTCAAGGATGTCGATGTTGAAATCCCGCGCAATCAATTGGTGGTGCTGAGCGGCTTGTCGGGTTCTGGTAAGTCCTCATTGGCGTTTGATACCATCTTTGCGGAGGGGCAACGGCGTTATGTAGAGAGTTTAAGCGCGTATGCACGCCAATTCCTG
>JGI12109J20283_10033499_pt1 | contig 25400 bp, 16 predicted proteins | sample ElkSlonscriptome_12_FD_20283 | JGI IMG/M metagenome (IMG submission 20283)
CGCTCTCGATCTGGGCGCCGACCGCGAAGAATGTCCGGCTCGCACTCTTCGACGGACCGCGCGCGGAAGGTCCTCGCGAATTCGTCGACATGACCCGCGACGAAGGCGTGTGGTCGGTCAACGGCGACGCGTCCTGGAAGAACCTCTACTACCTCTACGAGATCACGGTCTACGCGCCAACGACCGAACGCGTCGAGATCAACGAGGTCACCGATCCCTATTCACGCGCCTTGAGCGCGAACTCCCAGCGCAGTCAGATCATCGATCTCTCCGACCCGGCATGGACACCCGAGGGCTGGGACTCGATGACGAAGCGGGCCTTCGACGATCCCGTGGACATGGTGCTCTACGAACTCCACGTGCGTGACTTCAGCACGGCCGACACGCGCGTGCCCGAAGAGCTGCGCGGCACCTACCTGGCCTTCACGCAGGACGGCTTCGGTACCCGTCATCTGAAGTCGTTGAGCGAAGCCGGCGTGACACACGTGCACCTGCTTCCGACCTTCGACATCGCGACCGTGCCCGAGCTCCGTGACGACCAAAGTGATCCTGGCGACCTGAGCGCCTTCGATCCCGACTCCGAAGAACAGCAGGCCGCGATCACGGCTGTGAAGGACCTCGACTCCTTCAACTGGGGCTACGACCCCTGGCACTTCGGTGTGCCCGAAGGCAGCTATGCGACCGATCCCGACGGCGGCGCGCGCATCCTCGAGTTCCGCCGCATGGTCCAGGCGATCGCCGACGACGATCTGCGCGTGGTGATGGACGTCGTCTACAACCACACGCACGCGAGCGGCCAGAGCGAGGTCTCGGTCTTCGACCGCATCGTGCCCGGCTACTACCACCGCCTCGAGGCGAACGGCAACGTCGCCACCAGCACCTGCTGCCAGAACACGGCGAGCGAACACGCCATGATGCGCCGGTTCATCGTGGACGACGTCGTCCACTGGGCCACGCACCACAAGATCGACGGCTTCCGCTTCGATCTCATGGGCCACCACATGAAGGCCGACATGCTCGCCGTGCGCGACGCCCTGCGTGCGCTCACCGTGGAAGAGGACGGCGTGGACGGCTCGAAGATCTACGTCTACGGCGAGGGCTGGGACTTCGGCGAGATCGGGCAAGGCCAACGCGGACCGAACGCGAGCCAGCCGAACATGGCCGGCACGGGGATCGGCACCTTCAACGATCGACTACGGGACGCACTGCGCGGCGGCAGCCCCTTCGCCGATCGCCGCGAACAGGGCTACGCGACGGGCCTCGGCACCGCGCCGAACGGCATGCCCGGCAGCGACGACGTCGGCCGCCTGAACGATCTCACGAACCGCGTGCGCGCCGGCCTCGCCGGAAACCTTGCGAACTACCCGGTGAACGGCCGCCGCGGAGCGGACTTCGGTGCCTACGTCCAGCAGCCCCAGGAGTCGATCCAGTACGTCTCGGCCCACGACAACGAGACTCTGTTCGACAAGGTGCAGATGTCCGCGCCCGCGCGCACGTCCCTCGACGAACGCGTCGCCATGCACCAGTTCGCCCTGGGCGTGATCGCCCTGTCTCAGGGCGTGCCCTTCTTCCACGCCGGCACGGAACTGCTCCGCAGCAAGTCGATGGATGCCGACAGCTACAATTCCGGCGACTGGTTCAACCGCCTGGATTTCTCCGGCTCGACCACGACGTGGGGCGCGGGTCTGCCGCCCGCCGAGAAGAACCGCGACCGCTGGGACTTCATGAAACCGCTGCTCGCGGATCCGGAACTCGTCCCGAAGACCTCGCAGATGCTCGACACGGCCGGCTTCTTCCGGAGCATGCTGCGCGTGCGGTTCAGCTCGCCCCTCTTCCGTCTGCGCAGCGCCGAGGACATCATCACGCGGGTGAAGTTCCCTCCGACCTCGTCTCCCGGACTGATTGCCATGCATCTGCTCGACCTCGGCGAGGGGATCGAGGACGTCGACCCGTCCCATCGGCAGATCCTCGTGCTGTTCAATCCTTCCCGCGAACCCGCGGAATTCGGCGACGGCCGCTGGACCCGCTTCGACATGTTGCGCCACGACGAGATCGGCGAGACGGTCGGTGGCTTCGACCGCTCGACGGGGATCTTCACCGTGGCGCCGCACGGGATCGCGGTGTTCGTGGAGAAACAATGATGTTCGCGCATCTTTGGGGCGCATGACGGACGAAGGGACTCGAGTCGAAGCCTCCTGCCGAAAGCGAGTCATGCGCCCTCTCGTCTGGATCCGCCGTGATCTCCGTCTGACCGACAACACCGCACTCATTCGTGCGTGCGAAGCCGCGACCGACGGATGCGTCGCCGTCTTCGCGATCACGCCGCAGCAGTGGCAGGAGCACGACGAGGCGCCGGCCAAGGTCGAGTTCTGGCTCGAGAACCTGCGCGCGCTGCATGAGGCGCTCGCGGCGAAGAACATTCCATTGAAGATCGTCACGACGGACGAGTACGACGGACTCCCGAACGTGCTACTCGACGCCGCGCGTTCGGTGGGCGCCGACTCGCTGTGGATGAACCGCGAACACGAGGTCAACGAGCGTCGTCGCGACGCGGCCGTGACCGAGGCCTTCGAAGCCGACGACCACGAGGTCCACGCCTTCGACGATCACACGGTCTTACCGCCGCTGGACGTGCGGACGAAGCAGGGCGGACCCTACTCGGTCTTCTCACCCTACAAGCGCGCGTGGATCGAAGTCGCGAAGCAGAGCGCGATCGACCCACTCGGCACGCCGGCGACGCAGCAGGAGATCGACGTCACCGCCGATGCCGTCCCGGGTTCGATCAAGGGATTCGACTTCGGCACCGCGCGCCTGGACCTCTGGCCCGCCGGCGAGGATGCCGCGCAGGGCAAGCTCGGCGCCTTCATCGGCCAGCGGATCGCGAGCTACGAAGATCGCCGCGACCTTCCGGGAACGAACGGCACGAGCACGATCTCACCGTATCTCGCGGCCGGCGTGATCTCACCGCGGCAAGCACTCCACGCCGCCCTGGGTGCGAACCGCAACCGCTTCGCCAACGGCAGCCAGGGTGCCGACACGTGGATCAGCGAATTGATCTGGCGCGAGTTCTACCAGCAGGTCCTGCGCGCCTTCCCTCGCGTGAGCATGCACCGCGCCTTCCGCCCGGATCTCGACGAACGCGTCGTGTGGCGCGACGATCCCGAAGGACTCGAAGCCTGGAAGGAAGGCATGACCGGCGTCCCGATCGTCGACGGCGCCATGCGTCAGTTGAAGCAGACGGGCTGGATGCACAACCGTCTGCGCATGGTCGTCGCCATGTTCCTGTCGAAGAACCTGTTGATCGACTGGCGCGAGGGCGAGCGCCACTTCATGCGGCACCTGATCGACGGTGATCTGGGCGCGAACAACGGCGGCTGGCAGTGGTCGGCTTCGGTCGGAACCGACGCCGCGCCCTACTTCCGGATCTTCAATCCGATCAGCCAGAGCGAGAGATTCGATCCGGACGGCAAGTTCCTGCACCGCTTCGTCCCCGAACTCGAGGGCGTCACGGGCAAGGACCTGCACGACCCGCGACGCCTCGGTGACATCGACCGCCGCGGCCGCGGCTACCCCGAGATGATCGTCGATCCCAAGAGCAGCCGTCAGCGCGCGATCGATGCGTTCAAGGAAGCCAGCAACTGAACTTCTCGCGCGTCAACCCGCACCGGAAGTCGCTCCCGCCGGCGCCGCCTTTTCGAGCGGTGCGGGCCGATTCGCCGCCTCGGCATCGGCGTCGAGCGCCTTCTCTTCGCGCGCCTTCGTCAGACGCGCCAGGAGCGCATAGACGACCGGCACCACGACGAGCGTGAGGAAGGTCGAGAACAGGATCCCGCCGATCACCGCGATGCCGAGAGGACGACGCGACTCGGCACCCGCGCCCAGACCGATGGCGATCGGCAACAGGCCGAAGACCGTCGACAGACTCGTCATGAGGATCGGTCGCAGGCGGATTGCCGACGCCTCGACCACGGCCTCGGTGATCGACATGCCACGATCGCGCAACTGGTTGGCGAACTCGACGATCAGGATCGCGTTCTTCGCCACCAGGCCGATCAACATGACCAGCCCGATCTGCGAGTAGATGTTCATGCTCTGCCCGGTCAGGTAGAGCGACACCAGCGCGCCGACCACGGCCAAGGGCACCGAGAGCAGGATCGTCAACGGGTGCACGAAGCTCTCGAACTGCGCGGCCAACACGAGGAAGATGAAGACCACCGCCAGCGCGAAGACGAAGAGCAAGCTCCCGCTCGAGTCGCGGAACTCCTTCGACTGTCCGGCCAACTCGGTCCGCACCTCGACGGGCAGAACGCGAGCGGCGATCGCATCGAGATCGTCCAGAGCGGTGCCAAGATCTACGCCCGGCGCGAGCGAGGCGCTGATCGTGGCAGAGCGTTCCCGGTTGGTGTGGTTCAATTCCTTCGGGCCCACCGACTCCTGGACGTCGACCACGTTGGCCAACTGGACCAGTCCGGAGTTCCCGCGGATGTACAGCGTCTCGATGACCGACGGGCGCGAGCGATCCTCGGGCCGGACCTGCGCGATCACGTCGTATTCCTTCGTACCGCGCTTGAAGGTGCTGACCACGCGGCCGCCGAGATAGATCTCGAGCGTGCTGCCGATCTCCTCGACGCTCACGCCGAACTGCGCCGCGCGCTCACGATCGATCCGGATGTCGAGCTGCGGCTTGTTCAAACGCAGATCCGTGTCGAGGTTGAGCAGGTAGCCCAACTGACTCGCTTCGCCCATGAACTCCTGCACCGTGCGCCCGAGCGTCGTGTAGTCGTTCGCCTTCAGGACGTACTGCACCGGCGTGCTACTGAAGTTGCCGCCCAGGCTCGGCGGATTGATCACGAAAGCCAGTACGCCCGGGATCGAGAAGAGCTGCGGGAAGAGCGAACCGACGATCTCTTGCTGCGAACGGTCACGTTGGTCCCGATCGACCAGACTCAGGAACACGAAGCTGTTGGTCACGCGCCCTGGTCCGTCGAAGCCGAGTCCGGTCGCCGTGAAGACACCGCGTGCCTCCGGGAGCGGGATCAGGATGTCCTCGATCTGCCGCACGTAGGAGTCGGTGTACTCGAGCGTAGAGCCCTCGGGAGCGAGCACGATGCCGAAGGCCGTGCCACGGTCCTCGACCGGCACGAGCTCGCGCGGCAGTCCGTTCCACAGCAGACTCCCTCCCGCCACGATGACGACCGCGAGAAAGAGGACCACGAGTTTGTGGGCGACCGCGAAGCCGAGCGTCCGGCGATACGAGCGATCGAGAAGGCCGAAGAATGCGTCGAAACTGCGCTGTGCCCAGGTCTGGCGCCTCTTCGGCGCGTCCTTCGAAGTCTCCGACAACATGAAGTTGCACAGGACGGGCGTGAGGGTCAGCGCCACGAAGCTGGAGATCAGGACGGCGACGCCCAGCGACACGGCGAACTCGCGGAAGAGACGTCCGACGGTTCCGGTCAAGAAGGCCACCGGGAAGAACACACTGACCAGCGACAGCGTCGTCGCGATGATCGCGAAGCCGATCTCCTTCATCCCGGCGAAGGCAGCCTGCCGGCGTGTGCGGCCGAGCTCGCGATGCCGGAAGACGTTCTCGAGCACTACGATCGCATCGTCGACCACCAGGCCGATCGCCAACACCAACGCGAGCAGCGTGATGATGTTGATCGTGTAACCCAGCGCGAAGATCACGGAGAAAGTACCCACGATCGAGATCGGAATCGCGATCACGGGGATCAAGGTCGCGCGGAAGCTCTTGAGGAACGCGAACACGACGAGCATGACGAGGCCGAGTGCGATCAGGAAGGTCGTGCGGACCTCGGCGATCGAATCCTCGATGAAGGCCGCCGAATCGTAGGCGAAGGCGAGTTCCATTCCCGGCGGAAGGCTCGACTGCAAGTCGTCGAAGGCGCCGCGGATCTCCTGGGCGACTGTCACCGTGCTCGCCTGCTTCTGCTTGACGATGCCCAGACCGACCGATTCGCGGCCGTTGAAGCGCGTGAGCGTGCGATCGTCTTCGGCGCCGACCTCGACGTCGGCCACGTCACGGACACGGATCAGGCTGCCGTCGTCCTCGCGGATGACGATGTCTCCGAACTCCTCCGGCGTCTGCAGCTCGCCGCGCGTCCGCACCGCGAACTCACGTCCGGTCCCTTCGACGCGCCCGCCGGGGATCTCGGCGTTGCCCCGCCGGATCGCCGATTCGAGGTCCTGCGCGGTCAGTCCGTGTGCGGCCATGCGCAGAGGATCGAGCCACACGCGCATGGCGTAGCGACGCTCGCCGCCGATGAAGATGTTCGCGACACCGGGAAGCCGCTGGATGCGGTCCTTCAACTGGCGATCAGCGACGTCGCTGAGCTGCAGGGTCGAGTGGCGATCACTCGAAAGAGAGATCCAGATGATCGGCTGCGCGTTGACGTCGACCTTCGACACGATCGGGTCGTCGGCTTCGCGCGGCAGACTCCCGAGCACGCGCGACACGCGATCACGCACGTCGTTGGCGGCGTCGTCGACGTCGCGCGTGAGTTCGAACTCGATCGTGATCGACGAACCCTGCTCGACCGACGAGCTCGTGATGTTCTTCACGTTCTCGAGCGTCGCGAACTGCTCCTCGAGCACGTCGGTGATCTCGGTCTCGACGACGGCCGGACTGGCGCCGCGGTAGAAGGTCGACACCGACACGATCGGCGGATCGACGTCGGGATACTCGCGCACGGGCAGGCGCGGGAAGGAGATCACGCCGAGGAGCACGATCACCATGCTCATCACCGTGGCCAGGACGGGACGGCGGATGGCGGTATCGCTCAGTTTCACGATCCCGCCCCCGTGGCCGCCCGCGAGTCGACGGGGTTCACCTTGGCGCCTGGGAAGAGCTTCTGGTGACCGGCGCGGACCACGCGATCGCCGGCGGCGAGACCTTCGACGATCTCCACGTCGGCGTCGAGACGCGTGCCCAGACCGACGGGCGTGCGCTGGACGGTGCTGTCAGCGTTGATCACGTACACGAAGGGTGTTTGACCTTCGAAGAAGATCGATTCGCTCGGAACGACGAGAGCGTCGGGACGCTCGCCCAGGACCACCGTCACGTTCGCCGACATTCCCGGACGCAAGCGGCGTCCTTCGTTCTCGATGAAGCTCACGATTCCGGCGCTGCGCGATGCGCTGTCCAGTACGGGCTCGATCACGTCGATCTCGCCGACGAGGACGAGGTCGGGGTAGGCGGTCGTCCGCACCTCGACGCGCGCGCCGGCACTCAACTGGCCGAGCGTGCGCTCGGGCGCCTGGAAGCGGACGCGCAGGCGATCGACCTGCGCGAGCTGCGTGATCGGCGTGCCCGGCTGGACGAAGGTACCCGGGCTGATCCGCCGCGCGCCGGTCACTCCGGCGAAGGGCGCGCGGATCCGCGTCTTCTCCAGGCGTGCTCGAACGAGCGCGAGGTCGGCCTCGGCCACCGCGAGCTCGGCGCGCGCGTTGTCCAGGTCCTGCGCGGCACCCGCCTGCTGGTCCACCACCCGCTCCACACGGTCGAAGGTCGCCCGCGATTGCTCCACGCGAGCCTGGGCACGCGACAATTCGGCACGCAGCTGCGCGTCGTCGAGCTTCGCGATCACGGCACCGCGCTCGACTTCCTGGCCCTCGGTGAAGGGCAAAGCGTCGACGATCGCCGCGACTTCCGACACGAGCAAGACCTCGAGTTCGGCTTCGACCGAACCGACGACCGTGAAGCGATCGGAAACGCCACCCGGGCGCGCGGACGCGACCTCGACGACGGTCGGTGGCATGCCGCCGAAGCCGCCTCCGCCGGAGGTCTGACCTCCACCACATGCGGTGAGTGCGAAGGCGACCAGAAGGAATGGGATGCTTTTCATCATCGATCCTCGCGAGGAGCGTCGGAAGGAGTCGGCGAGATCGATCCCACCGGAGACGTGCCGCCGAGAAGGCGACGAAGTTGCGCAGTGGCCTGCGCGGTGCGGACCAGGGCGCTGGAGAAGCGCTGTTGCGCTCGTGTGAGGTCGGCCCCCAGGCGGACGAGCTCGAAGGCGGTCGTCCGCCCGTTCTGGAATTCGAGGACGCCGATGCGAACCTGCTCGTTCGCGGCGTCGACACCGTCCCGCGCCGCAGCCAATCGCTCGGCGCCGTGCTGCAGGACGCGATGCTGGGCCCGGATTCGTTCTTCGAGATCCCGTCGGGCGACCTCGAGATTCTGCACGGCGCGGACACGCTCGGCCTGCAACCGGTCGAGTTCGCCGCCGTCACGTGCATTGCCGAGCGGAAGCTCCAGGCTCAGGCCCACCCGCCAGTTCGGGTAGTCGCCGGTGAGCGCCTGCTCGAAGGTCTCGCCGAAGCCACCGTCGACCGCGGTCGTGAAGACCTCGTCGTTGAATTCGACCGGGCGGGCGTCGCCGCCCAGACCACGACCGCCGAGTCCGGCGAGGAGGTCGAGCGTGGGCAGCGTGTTGCGACGTGCGCCGGCGACCCGTTCGTCCCACCCGGCGACTTCCCGCTCCAGCGCGCGCAGCGTGAAGTTCCGGGCCGCGGCTTCTTCGACGAGGTCGTCGACCGGACGCAGCGAGAACTCCTCGGGCGGAACGTCGATCGGACGGAAGAGTCCGGATTCGTCCCCCGGCCGACGCCCGATCAGGGAGGCGAGTCGATCGCTGAGGATTCCCATCGACTCCAGGCGATCGAGACGGGTCTGCTGCTGCTCCGACAGGAAGACGCGGGCGTTCGCCACCGCGGCGGGCCCGACCAGTCCGGCCTCGCGCCGAGTACGCGCTTCGTCCAGCACGGCTTCGGCCTGGGCCACGATCGCCTCCTGAACCGCGAAGTCACGGCCCGCGGCGAACAGCTCCCAGTAGACGCGCTCGACGTCGGCGGCGACCACCAGGCGCACGTCGTCGGCCCGGGCGTGGGCCGCTTCGAGCGAGCGCTCGGCCGCCGCCAAAGTGCTGCGCGTACCGTCACCCAGACCGTCGAGGAGCGGCTGGCGCAAACTCAAGTCAGCGACGGTGTCGATCTGCGGGTCGAGAGCGGCAAAGGCCGAATTGGTCTCGGTACGAAGCGTCGACAGGCTCGCGGAGATCTCGGTGCCCAGCGGCAAGGTCATGCGCGCGCCCGCCTCGGCCTCGGTGCTGCGGGTTTCGAGCACGTCGGCACCCGCGAAGAAACTGGCGGACGGCTGGTCGTCGCTCCTCCGCTCGGCCCGCGCGAACAACTCGGGATCGAAGTCGCCCTGCGCGCTGCGGACCGTGGCACGGGCCACGTCGGTGGCTGCCCTTGCGATCTCCAGACGAGGCGCCTGGGCCATGGCCTGGAGGACGGCCTCGTCGAGCCCCAGGGGATCACCCGGGATCTGCTCCATCGCGGGAGCAATCGCACTGTCGACGACGGCCTGGGCCCGCGGCGGGAGGTCGACGTCCTGGGCACGGGCCGAAAGGCTGGTGATCGCAACGACCCAACACACGAGAGCCGAATTCGATACACGGCGCATGGAGCGTTCTCGGTTCTGTCGGAGGAAAGGCACGAAGAAATCAGTTTAGGGCAATCCGGCGCCGTCCGCCGAACCCGGAACGCGAAAAGTCGGCGAAGGCTCGCGCGCCTGAGCTTGCCGTCCGCCCCGGAGGTCCTTAGTCTCCGCGCGAGTCCGAATCTCCGAACCAAGAGGTACGATGATGCTCCGCACGCTCACCGCGCTCTGCGCAATCCTTCTCTTCGCCGGCTGCGGCGGAAACTCCGGAAACGACCAGGAGGCCGCACACGAGGCCGCGAACGAAGCCACCCAGGAATCCGCCGCGCTCGTCGCTCCGGCCAGCTACGACGGCGAGGCCGTCACGCTCGAGGGCTCGCTCGGTTGCGGCCACTGCACGCACCACATCGGGACGAGCTGCTCGGCCGCCCTCGAGACCGCTGACGGCACGGTCTACATCCTCGACGGCATGAAGGAGGGCGACGCGCCCTTCGACCAGCGCTTCGACGGCCTCACGCTCAAGGTCGTGGGCCAGACGGCCATGAACGGAGACACGCACTTCGTGAAGGTGGAATCCTTCGAAGAGATCTGATCAGCGTGCCTTCCCCGGCCGCCCTCCGCCGTCCGGCAGTGATCGCCGCGGTCCTCGTGGCCGCGGCGATCGCAGTTGCCTTCGTCGACCGACCCGTGATCTTCGCGGTCGCCCTCTGGCCCGAGAGCACGGTCGAGGTCTTCGAACACGTGACCGAGCTGGGGCACTCGACGAAGTACATCGTCGCAAGCGCTCTGGCCTTCGCTCTCTTCCGATGGATCGTACGGCGTCCACGCCTGTCGTCGGCCTCGGCGCTGATCTTCGGTGCCATCGTCCTTCCCGGCCTGCTGGTCAACGCCCTGAAGATCTTGATCGGGCGCTTTCGCCCCCACCGCCTGATCGAACTCCAGCAGTGGGGCTTCGATCCGCTGACGATCGACTACAACACGAGTTCGTTTCCCTCGGGCCACTCGAGCACGATCTTCGGGCTCGCCTTCGCGCTGGGACTTCTCTTCCCCTCGCTGCGCGTGTTGTGGTTCTCGATCGCGGTGATCGTCGGGTTCAGCCGGGTCGCCGTACTCGCGCACTATCCGAGCGACGTGATCATCGGCGGCTACATCGGCATGCTCGTCGCCGCGTCGTGGGCGGGTTGGTTGCAGGCCAAAGGCAACGACTGGCGCGCGGCGGCGGTCCGATGAAGCCCTGGATGGAGGATTGCTGGTACTTCGCGGCCCGCGCGGACGAACTGGACTCCCGCACACTCTTCCCGCGCAAGATCGCCGACCAGCACCTCGTGCTGGGTCGCGACACCGACGGCAGCGCCTTCGCCCTGCACGATGCCTGCCCCCACCGCGGCATGCCGCTGCGCCACGGGCGATTCGTCGACGGCACGGTCGAGTGCTGCTACCACGGCTGGCGTTTCGCGCCCGACGGCCAATGCGAGCACGTGCCGGCGCTCACCGAACACGACGACGTGAGGCTCGATCGCATCCGCGTACCTCGCTTTCCGGTCCACGAGGCGAACGGCCTGGTCTGGATCTTCATCGCGGCGGCGAAGAGCGCGGTACCCGAGGGCACGCCCTTCCCCTACGACTTCGGCGTGGACGGCCCGCCGCTCGCGATCGTCCGCAGCGAACTGCCCTGCGATCTCGACGTCTCGAACTTCGGCCTGCTCGATCCGGCGCACGTTCCCTTCGTCCACCGCTCCTGGTACTGGCGCCCGCGCGCCGAGCGCCGCGTGAAGACGAAGCACTTCGAAGCGTGTCCGCTCGGCTTCCAGATGGTCACGCACGCGCCGTCGAAGAACTCGGTCGCGATGCGTGTGCTCGGTCGTGAATTGACTACGCAGATCCGTTTCCAGATCCCGGGAGTACGCACCGAGTCGATCCGGACCCGGCGCGGCACCCTGCTGTCGATCACCCTGCACACGCCGATCGACCAGAAGACCACGGAGTTCAACCACGTGGCCTTCATCCCGTCGCACCCGCTGTTCAGCGCACTGAAGCCGTTGTTCGTGCAGTTCGGTAGATCCTTCATCCAGCAGGACCTCGACAACTTCCACAAGCTGGCCGAGGGACGGGAATACGCGCCCAACGACCTCAACCTGGGCGAGGTCGACCGTCAGTTCCGCTGGTACGAGGACTTGAAGCGCAAATACGCCGCGACCGACGACAAGGCCGGTGTCGTCGGCGACGTCGACCCAACGGAACTGCACTGGCGCACCTGATTCAGCGGGCGGTCCGATCGTCGAGCACCCGCACGACGATCATCCCGCCGCGCTCGTAGAGGATCTCGAAGCGCACGCCTTCTCCTCGGAGATCGTCGAGCTTCCCGACTTTCGTCACCGCGACCTCGCCGCGCCGCGGCGTGCGGCCAGGCGTGACCGCGCCGCGGTAGACGCTCACGCTGGGCATGTCGATCTCGTAGCGAACGGTCGGTCGACCGGTGTTCCGTGCCACGATCCCCGCTTCCTTCGTCGGCCCCTGGAGCAGCTCGCCGAAGGCCGGCACGACGAAATGGGCGAGCAGTCCCGCGTGCAGGATCGCCAACGGCGCCACGGCACGCCACAACGATCCACGCCGGTAGGCGATCAGTCCCGCGATCCACACCGCACCACCGGCGCTCACGGCGAGCATGTACAGCGGCGTGAAGGCACGCGGTGCCTGCGTCAGCGTCGCCTCGAAGTAGGGATCGTTCAGCCTTGCCCGGATGTCGTCGACGAGGTGCGGCATGGCGATCAGGATGCTCCACAGGATCACCGGCGGGATCATCAGTAACAATCGTGAGCGCAGGAGCTCCCGGTGCTGGGCCATCAGGATGAAGAGCGGCGTGATGCCCAGGAGCACGTAGTGCGGTAGCTTCGTCCCCGACAAGGAGAAGAACACGAAGACGAAGCCGATCCACAACCACAGGAAGCGTGCCGTCTCGTCGGCCCGCGCGCGCTTGATCGTGCCCAGTGTGCGCAGGAACAGCCCCGTGTGCGGCAGCAAGACGAAGAACAGCACCGGCAGATAGTAGAAATAGGACCCGTCGTGTCCGTGCAGCGGAGACGAGAAGCGCTGCACGTTGTGCTTCATGAAGAAGCCGTTCCAGAAGTCGATTCCTTCGCGCGCGAACTGAACGCCGTACCAGGGCGCGGCGACCACCACGAAGACCGCCAACCCCCGGGGATCGAAGATGCAGGCCAGCCAGGTCCTCAAGTCGCGTCGCCACAGGAAGAAGAGCAACGACGTCGCGCCGGGCACGAGGAGCGCGACCGGACCCTTGGTCAGGAAGCCCAGCGCCATCCACAGGAAGATGCGCCAGCGCCCCGGCTTGCCCGTTTCGATCCACCGCGCCATGTCCAGCATGGCGAGCGTGAGCCATAGATTGAGCAGGGCGTCGGCGATCGCGGCCCGGGCAAGGATCATCACTCCCATCGACGTCGCCATCAGCACGCCCACGAAGTAGGCACCGTCACTGCCGAGCCGCGGTCGCGCGAAGCGCATCACCACGATCACCCAGAGCGTCGCGGCCACGGCCGAAGCCAAGCGGAAACCCCACTCGTTCGGACCCACGGTTGCGACGAAGATCGCCTGCGCCCAGTAGATCAGGATCGGCTTGTCGTAGCGAGGCTCGGCGTTGAGCTGCGGCGAGATGAAGTCACCGGTCTCGAACATCTCGCGCGTGGCTTCGCTGAAAGCGCCCTCGTCGCGGTCGAACAGAGGCGGCGTGCCCAGGTCGAGGAAGAAGCCGACCAACAGGGCAAGCGTGAGGACGACGGCCGAACGGTTACGCACGGTCTTCGAGCGTGTTCGGGGCATGCCACGCGTCGTCATCGGGCGGGAGCTCGACTTCGCGCCGGGGCGCCTCGACGTCGCGGAGCACGTAGGAATGCACGCCCGGCGAACTGAACCAGGTACGCGCCACGAGCTCGGTCACGATGCCCGTCGTGATCAACTGCAGCGAAGCGATCACGCAAAGAACACCGACCAACAGCAGTGGGCGGGATCCGATGTCCTGCCCGAAGCCGAACTTCAACACCGCGAGGTAGCCGAGTACGACGGCGCCCAGTCCTCCGACCGAGAATCCGATCGCCCCGAAGAAATGCCCGGGCATGGCCCGGTAGCGCAGGAAGAAGTGCACGACGAGGAGGTCGAGCAGGACGCGTGACACGCGTGAGATCCCGTACTTCGACTGTCCGGCCTGTCGCGGGTGGTGCTGCACCTCGATCTCGTCGATCCGCCGCGGCGAGGTGGCCATGGCCGCCCACGCCGGGATGAAGCGATGCATCTCGCCGTACAGGCGCATGTGTCGGACGAGCGACGCCCGGTACACCTTCAGACTGCACCCGTAGTCGTGGACCTCGACCCCGGTGACGTTGCGGATCAATTTGTTCGCCAGGCGCGACGGGATGAGCCGCAGCCACAGACCGTCCTGACGGTTCTTGCGCCAACCGACGACGAGGTCGAGGTCTTCGTCGACGAGCTTGGCGACCATCCGCGGAATGTCCTCGGGGTCGTTCTGCAGATCGCCGTCGAGGGTCACGACGACATCTCCGCGCGCGTGATCCAGGCCGGCCTGCATCGCGGCCGTCTGCCCGAAATTGCGTTGGAGCACCAGAACTCGCACATGATCGCCGACCCGGGCCGCGACCTCACGTGCCAACTCGACCGTGCGATCGGCGCTGCCGTCGTCGACCAGGATGAGTTCCCAACGGAAAGGCGCGTCGTCGAGCGCCTGCTGCGTGCGCTCGATCAGGGTGACGACGCTCTCCTCCTCGTCGTACAGCGGTACGACGACGGAGACGTCCAACGGCGATCGGGAGGCGGAATCACTCAAGCGCGGTCCGTTCGAAGGCGGGATCGATCACGCAGGGTAGCGCAGTCGCCGCGCCGTCGCTACGACGGGCTCCCCGGCGACCGTTTCTCTCGGGGCACGACGAGCGCGACCGCCGCCGCCGCGATCGAGGCCATCAGGAGGAAGAGGTGAAGGTTCACGGCCGCCTGCACGGCGTCCTCGAGCGGTACACCGAGTGGACGGAGTACGGCCAGGACACCCGCTTCGTAGGTCCCCGCGCCGGCGACGCCGTGGATCGGCAGTACGCTGGTCGCTTCGCCGGCCACCGCGGCCAGGATCGAGGGGACCGGATCGATGCCGCCGAGCCGCGCCACGAGCCAGGCGTAGGCCGCGAGCTTGGCGGTCCAGTGGAGCAGCGTCCAGGCCTGCGTCCGCACGAGCGTCGACAGATCCCCGGGTAGCCCCTGTTTCAGCAGGCCCAGCAAGCGCGCCGCGAAGTGCGGCCCAGCAAAGTCCCTCCGTAGCCCTCTCCACAGGAGCACGGGTGCACCGAAGGCGATCAGCACCCCGAGCACGCCGACAGTCAGTCCATGGCGCGCGATGCCCAACGTGATCGCCACGACCAGTCCCAGCGCCGCGAGATCCAGCGTTCGCAACCAAAGCAGTGCTGCCACCGAGCGCGCCGTCCCGATCCCGAAGTCCCGGCGCAGCAGCAAGGGAAAGCTGGCTTCACCGGTGCGCATGGGAAGCAGGTTGTTGATCGCATTGTGCAGGACCATCACGCGCAGGCACGCACCCGGCCGCTCGCTCAACGGTGCTCCGAAGTGTGCACCCAGCCGCCATGCCCGCGCGAGATAGCCGATCACCGTCAAGCAGACCACGAGAGCGGCATCGGCCGGCGCCACACGTTGCCAGGCCTCCAGCACGGTCGCCCAACCGACCTGGGTCTGCACCCAGAAGACCAGGCCGACCAGCAATGCAACCGCAACGACGGCGCGCCAACCTGCGAGCGGCGACCTCACTTCCACCGGAACACGCGCAGGGCGACGCCGAAACTCAGGACGGTCGTCGCGGCCAGGACGAGGGCAGGCCAGGTCATCGCCGAGAGCTGCGCTCCCTCGAGCATGTTCGCCCGCAACGCATCGTTCAGGGCGGTCAACGGCAGTAGTCGGATGAAGGGATGCAGGAACTCCGGAAAGCGCTCGTAGGTGAAGAATACTCCCGACAGCAACCACATCGGCATCATGACGAAATTCATGATGCCCGACACGCCTTCGATCGTGGTCGACCTCGACGCCACGAGCAGGCCCAACCCTGAAAACGCGGTCCCACCCAGAAGACAGATCAACGCGAAGGCGTCGAGACCTCCGCGCATGGGTACATCGAGCACCCACACCCCGAAGGCGACGATCGCGACGACCTCGAGCACGAGAAAGACCATGCGGGACAGGATTTGCGACGCCAGGAAGTTCGAGCGCCGCATCGGAGTCACCGTGAAGAGCTTCAGCAGCTTCTTCTGTCTCCAGTCGACGATCGCGAACCCGGTGCCCCACATTCCCGTGCCCATCAGATTCATGCCGAGCAGACCGGGCAGGAGGAAGTCGATGTAGCGCGATCCGTTCTCGCGCACCGGCTCCACCTCGATCGTGGCCATGTCGACACGGCCCGCGGCTTTCTGCAGAACGTTCTCGACGCGCAGACGTGCGGTTTCCGATTCGGTGCGCGCGGGATCGAGGCGCAGCGTCGGCGCGTCGTCGGCGATCAGGACGACGATCGCGCCCGAACGCAGCTTGCGCGCCGCCTCCACGCGATCGGTGAACACGGACACCACCAGATCGTCCGCCGCGTGCAAGGCGTCGAGTTCCTGCGCATCGACCGCGCCCCACATCACCCCGACCGCGCTCGGCTGGACTTCTTGCGATCGGAAGGCGAAGGCCAGAACCATGGCCAGTACGATCGGAAACACGAAGACCCAGAACATCGCCTCGGGTTCGCGCAGGAAGAGCTGGAAGCGGACGCGCGTGAGTTCACGCAGTTCGTTCGACTCAGCCATCGCGCAGGGTCCTCCCGGTGAGCGCCACGAAGACGTCCTCGAGTGTGGGGCGATGCACGTGCAGATCGTGGATCTCCTGGCCGGCGTCGCGCACCGCCGTGACCAGGGCGGGCAAGACCGCCTCGGTCCGTTGCACCGTGAGATCGACACGGCCCGCGTCCACGCGCGTGTCCTGCACACCCTCGAGTGCGCGCAGAGTCTCGATCATGGCGGCGTCCTCGACCTGCAGGCTGATGACGTTCTCTGCGTGCAACGAGTCGATGATCTCCCGTGGACTCCCGCGCGCGATCACCTTGCCGTGGTCGAGGATCACGAGGTCGTCCGACAGGCGCTCCGCCTCGTCCATGTAGTGCGTCGTGAGCAGAACGGTGCGTCCGGAACGCTTCTGTTCCTCGACGATCTCCCACACGCGCCGGCGGGCCTGCGGGTCGAGCCCGGTCGTGGGCTCGTCGAGGAAGAGGACCTCGGGATCGCCGACGAGCGCACAGCCGAGGGCCAGCCGTTGACGCTGCCCGCCGGAAAGAGCCTCGCTGCGTGCGGTCCTTTTCTCCTCGAGACCGACGAGTTCGAGGATCTCCTGCACGTCACGCCCCCGCGGATAGAAGGAACGGAAGACCCGCAGGACTTCTTCGACCTTCAGCTTTTCGGGAAGTCGCGTCTCCTGGAGTTGCACGCCGATGCGCGCACGCAGCGCGCGACCGCCCTCGTCCCAGGTCTGACCCAGGATCCGGGCTTCCCCCTCGTCGGCCGGGAGCAGACCTTCGAGAACCTCGATCGTGGTCGTCTTGCCCGCGCCGTTCGGACCGAGCACTCCGAGACAGGTCCCGGCAGCGGCACGTAGATCGACGCCGTCGACTGCGGTGAAGTCACCGTAACGCTTTACGAGACCCCGGGTCTCGATTGCAGGCGCGGTATCCATGAGAGCCTCGGGACCTGTGGAAGATCACGGACCGACACGTCGACTGCCGGTACGACGAGCGTCAAGATGTGGGAGCCGGGCCAGGATGGGCAAGAATGCTCAGGCCGTCCAGACCGAGAGGCCTTTGTGGTCGCCGCTGGCGCCCTGGACCTCGTGGTCGGCCGCGAGAAGAGCCGCACCGATGATCCCGGCCAGATTGCGCAGTTCCGCGGGGACGAGCTTGGCCTCGGTGTCGAGCAATCCGATGAACTTCTCGGACTTCTTGCTCACGCCACCACCGATCACGATCAAATCCGGCGAGATCAGATCCTCATAGGCCTCGAGCACGAGGTCGAGCCGTGCCGACCACTTCTTCCAACTGAGTTGCTTGCGCTGCCGGACCGCTCCCGAAGCGATGCGTTCGGCGCGGTGACCGCGCACCTCGAGGTGGCCCAGCTCCGTGTTCGGCGCCAGGTGACCGTTCACGAAGAGGGCGCTACCGATCCCGGTTCCGATGGTGAGCAGAAGGCAGACGCCGTCGTGCTCGCGACCGGCTCCGAACTGCATCTCGGCGAGGCCGGCGACGTCGGCATCGTTGGCGACCACGAAACGACAGGGAGCCTGCTCCTCGAAGAGGCGCACGGCATCCACACCGATCCAGCTGTCGTCGATGTTGGCGGCGGTCCGGACCACGTTGTCCTTGACCACGGCGGGAAATCCCACGCCGACCAGACCGGACCACTCGAAGTGGGCCACGAGTTCGGCAACCATCGCGGCGACGTTCTCTGGCGTGGCCGGCTGCGGCGTGCGTAGCCGCATGCGCGGCGCGGTGAGCTCGCCCGTCGTCGTTTCGACGAGGGCGCCCTTGATTCCGCTGCCCCCGACGTCGATTCCGAGGATTTCCATGGAGGCTGGGTACTTCCTGCCGAGTGGGGACCACTCGCGGAGGCCGAGTGGCGGCAAACTTCCGCCGAAGTGTAACCCAAGCCTCGGCCACCTCACCAGGGGGGCGGCTCCGATGAGGATTCAAAAAACTGGGGATAAAGGTCCAATCAAGGACTTCCAGCCTCAGGAACCACCCTTCTGACGCTTCTGCTCGACCACCCGCCGGTGCACTTCGGCGTTCTCCAACCAGGGTTTGCGCTCGAAGTAGTCGTCCGTCATTCGCTTCACCTGGCCGGACAACAGCAGCAATGCCACCAGGTTGGGCACGATCACCATGGCCAGAGCGATGTCGCCGAGCGACCAGGCGAGGCCCAGCGGCGCGACCGCCCCGAGGAAGTGCATGATGACGAAGGCGATCTTGTAGGGCAGGACCGCGCCGTGGCCGAAGAGATAGTTCGCGCACCGATCGCCGTAATAGCTCCACGAGATCGCCGTGGATACGGCGAAGAGGAGCACCGAAGCCAGCACGATGAAGTGACCCCAATTGCCCAGAGGGGAGAGTCCCTCCTGGAATCCGAGCATCGTCAGGGGCGCACCGTTCTCCGCCGCGAGGGCGTAGAGGGCCGTATGCTCGCGCCCGTCGGTTCCGGTCGCGACCCCCGACTCGGTGTCGATCGTCCCGTTGAAGCGCTCGGTCATGGCCTCGTCGACGAAGAACTCGGCGAGCGGGACGTTGTGCCACGCCAACTTGAACATGTCCGGCGTCAGATAGACGGGCTCGCCGTCGGTGACGTCGATCCGCGGAGCCGGGTCGCCGGGCTCCGGACGGCCGCTGTCGGTGATTCGCAGGTAGGCGCTGTCGCCACCGGTGAGCGTGATCTCGGTCGGGTGCCGCTCGCTCCACACACCGGTCACGATGATCACGAGCGCGGTCATGGTGCAGATGATGATGGTGTCGATGAAGGGCTCGAGGAGCGCGACCACGCCTTCACTCACCGGCTCGTCGGTCTTGGCCGCCGCGTGAGCGATCGGCGCCGAACCCTGACCGGCTTCGTTCGAGAACAACCCGCGACGCACGCCCCACATCAGCGTGACGAGTAGAGCGCCGGCTCCGGTCCCGGCCACGCCGGCCGTCGGGTTGAAGGCCTCGGCGAAGATCAGACCGAAGGCTCCGGGGATCGCGCCGATGTTCAGGATCAGGATGATCAGCGCACCTGCGACGTAGATCGCGGCCATCGCCGGCGCGAGGATTCCCGTCACCCGGCCGATGCGCGTGATTCCGCCCAGGATGACGCCACCCACGACCGCCGAGGTGATCAACCCCGTGATCCAGGGCGCCACGCCGAAGGTCGATTGCATGGTATCGGCCACCGTGTTCGCCTGGATCCCGTTGCCGGTGAGGAAAGCGGTCAGACCCAGGAGAACCGCGAAGAAGACCGCGAGAGGCTTGCCGAAGGTCCCCAAGCCCTTCTCGATGTAGTACATCGGGCCACCGGAGACCGTGCCCTCCCACTTGTGGGGGTCCTTCTCGTCGGCGGTGTCGACGTGACGGTACTTCTGCGCGAGGGTCACCTCGCAGTACTTGGTGGCCATGCCGAGGAAGGCCGTCACCCACATCCAGAACACTGCGCCCGGTCCACCCCAATGCAGGGCCAGGGCCACGCCGGCGATGTTCCCGATCCCGACCGTCGCACTGAGCGCCGTCGTCAGGGCCTGGAAATGCGGCACGTCGCCGGGTTCGTCCGGATCGTCGTACTTCCCGCTGGTGACCGCGAAACCGTGGCCGAGGTGGCGGAGCTGGATGAAGCCCAGGCGCACCGTGAGGAAGACCCCCGCTCCGAGCAGCAGGATCACCATGAGGGGCAGCTTCTCGCCCCCGATGGTGAAGCCGAGTTCGACGACGTACGTGTTCAGGACGTAGATCAGCGTCTGCAGGAATTCCATGGGTCTCCGGACCGGACAGGGCGAGCGGCACATCGAACGGAATGCCGCTGTGGCGAGCAGGACGGCGAACGGGAAGCATGGCCCAGCGTGCAGCCGGAATCAAGCATCGGGGTCCACACGGATGGCCTCGTGTGGCACAGTCGACGACCCCACCCCGGCCCGTCCCGGGCCCCGAACGATCCCGAGGAGAGCATGAGCGACACCCAACGTCCCCTGCGCGAGGACATCCAGACCCTCGGCCGTCTGCTCGGCGAAACGATCCGCGCGCACGCCGGCGAGAGCGTCTACTCGTGCATCGAGCGCGTCCGGGCAGCGACCAAGGCCCTACGCGCCGAGAGCGCCGGGGGCGAAGCGCGCGACGAGGACGCCGGCGTCGACGCCGTCCAGGCCATGCTTCGCGACCTGCCCGTCGACGAGGCGCGCGCGGTTTCGCGTGGATTCGCCTTGTTCCTGACCCTGGCCAACGTCGCCGAGCAGCACCATCGCCTGCGCCGTCGCCGTGCGCATCAACAGGCCGGTGACGCACCCCAGACCGGCTCCCTCGAGGAGGCCGTCACCCGCTTGCGCGCGTCCGGACACGCCGCCGAGGCTCTCGCTTCGACTCTGCGGCGCCAGAGCGTCGAACTCGTGCTGACCGCGCACCCGACCGAGATCACCCGCTCGACCGTGACGCACAAGCTCCACCGGATCGCCACGCTCCTGCGCGAGAACGACCGACCCGATCTCGTCCCCTTCGAACACGAACGCATCGAATCCGCACTCCGTGCACAGATCACCGCCCTGTGGCTCACCGACGAGATCCGACGCGACACGCCCACGCCGCTCGACGAAGTCCGCGCGGGCCTCTTCTGGTTCGAACACTCGCTCTGGGACGCGACGGCGATCTTCCTGCGCCGGCTCGATCGCGTCTTCCGCAACGAACTCGGCGAGTCGCTTCCCTGGGACGTCGCCCCGATCCGCTTCGGGTCGTGGATGGGCGGAGATCGCGACGGGAACCCATTCGTCACCGCGGCCGTCACGCGACGCGCCGTCTGCCTGGGACGCGCCTTCGCCTGCACGCTCTACCGACGCTCGGTCGAGGATCTCGCCGAGGAACTCTCCTTGAGCGTGGCCAACGACGAACTCCGCGCCCTGGCCGGCGATTCACGCGAACCCTATCGCGCCGTCCTGAACGATCTCGCATCACGTCTCGGTAAAGCCCGCCGCCACTGGTTGGCCGCTTATCGCGATCCCGAGGGCGTGCGACCAGAGGGCAACCCGCCGATCGATCTCGAGTCCCTGCGCTCGACCCTTCTCTCCATCCGGGACTCGCTCGTCGAGTCCGGCGCTCAGGCTCTGGCCGACGAGGGCGTTCTCGATCTCCTGCGCCGGACCGCCGTCTTCGGACTGGTCCTCGCGCGCGTCGACATCCGACAGGACTCCGCGATCCACACCGAGATCGCCGACCGCCTGACCGACGGCGCCTACGCAGTGCTCGATGAAGACCAGCGGCTGGATCTCCTGCGACGCTGGCGTACTGGCGATGGCCCCGATCTCACCCGCCTCCTCGAGTCGCTCGATCCGCAGGTCGAGGGCGAGTTGATCGAAACCGTCCGCCTGCTGCTCTCCTTGAACGAGATCGGTGCCGACGCGTTGGGCGCCTACGTGATCTCGATGGCGCGTCGCGCATCGGACGTGGTGCTGGTCGAAGCCCTGCAGGCCCTGGCCGGCGCGAGTCCACCGCGCCGTGTGGTCCCGCTCTTCGAGACGGTCGAGGATCTGGTCGCGGCTCCGGACGCGCTCGACGCACTCTTCGCCCTGCGCCACACCTGGGGCGAGACGATGCCGCGCCAGGAGATCATGATCGGCTACTCCGACTCGGCGAAGACGGCGGGCCGACTCGCCTCGAGCTGGGCTCTCTACGAAGCGCAGGAGAAGATGACTGCCGTCGCCCGCAAGCACGGCGTCGAGCTCACGCTCTTCCACGGCCGCGGCGGGACGGTCGGACGCGGCGGCGGGCCGACGGCGCTCGCGATCCAGTCGCAGCCCCCGGGAACCGTCGACGGCCGCCTGCGCGTGACGGAACAGGGCGAGATGATCCAGGCGAAGTTCGGCCTTCCCGAGATTGCCGAACGCACGCTCGAGGTCCTCACCGGTGCCGTCCTCGAAGCCACCCTCACCGACGAGACGCCGTGCGAACCGGCCTGGCGAGACGCGATGAAGGCCATGACGCGCGCTTCGCTCACCGCCTACCGCGAGGTCGTGCGCACCGACCCGGACTTCGTTCCCTACTTCCGCCAGTGCACGCCGGAAGTCGAGCTCTCCCACTTGCGCATCGGAAGTCGTCCCAAGCGGCGCGGTGGCGGGAGCGGAGGTGTCGAGTCCCTGCGTGCGATCCCCTGGGTCTTCGCGTGGATGCAGACGCGTTGGCTGCTGCCCGCCTGGCTCGGTGTGGGCGAAGGCCTGGACGCTGCGGACGACCAGGTCCTGCGCGACATGGCCACCCGTTGGCCTGCCTTCCGTTCGCTGATCGAACTGCAAGAGATGGTGCTCGCCAAGGCCGAGATCCCGATCGCTCGACGCTACGAGGAAGTCCTCGTCGATCCCGAGCTGAAGAAGGTCGGCGACGATCTCCGCGCCCGCTTCGAAAAAACCCGAACGCGGGTGAACGACCTCGTCGGCGGCGAGCTCCTGGCGTCGAATCCGGTGCTACGTCGGTCGATCGCGGTTCGCAATCCCTACGTCGATCCGATCAATCTGATCCAGGTGGAAGCGCTGCGACGGCATCGTGAGGACCCCGACGACGAAGCCGTTCTCGACCTGTTGCTCCGCACGATGAACGGTATCGCCGCCGGCATGAGGAACACCGGTTGATCGCGTTGACGGGGTGCCGCCGTTCGTCGGATCCGGATCAGAATGCTTCCTGGAAGTTCAGGTAGAAGCCGCCGTCACCTTCGTCGGTGAAGCCGAAGTCGGCGCGGACGTGGAGCTTCTCCTCGGCACTGAGCTGGAAGCGCACGCCGAAGCCGTAGCTGACGTGCAGGTCGGCGATCGACAGTGCGTCCAAACCCGCCGTGACCCGGCCCGCCTCGACGAAGCCCACCGCGCCGAGCCGGCGCCAGTGCCCGACCCGGAGTTCGGACTGTACGGCGTAGAGTGTACGATCGCGGAATCGTCCACCGAAGAAGCCGCGTAGCAACTGGGCACCACCCAGCGCGGGCAACAGGTCGAAGGGAACGTTTCCCGTGCTGTGACGCGCGAGTGCCCGGACGGCGAGGATCGGTCCCCGTTCACCGAGCCGTTGGTAGCGACGCAGGTCGAGGGAATGCTCCGCGAAGGCATCGTCGCTGCCGAGAGACGTGAGGGCGACGTCCGTCCCGGCCCGCATCCACCAGCCGCGCGTCGGATAGAAGACGTGATCGCGACCGTCGTGGACGAGCGCGGCGCCGAGGGCCACGACGTCGGCCCCGTCCCAACCGTTGGGCCGTTGAATTTCCAGCAGACCGGCTTCCTCGCGTTCGACCATCTCCCGCGTCCGCACGCGCAGCCGTGGGCCCACTCGCCAACGACCCGAGAACTGGTTCTGCACGGAGACTTCGCCGACGAAGCCGCGCGGCGTGAACACCTCGTCGCCGTCGGAGGGGTTGTCGTTGCCGCGCCCGAAGTAGTCGGCCGGAAATTCCTCGAACCCGACCAGGGCGCGCACGTGCCAGCGTTCGGCGTCGAGGTAGCGCTCGACCTCAGCGAGGATCGAATACTGGTTGCGCTCGGTGTAGAGGAACAAGAGCCCCGAGTTCTCCGCGCGTGCGCCCTCGACCTGACGCCTCGTGATCAAGCTCAGCGAGCCGCCACCGCCGAGTTTCGTCTCCTCCTGGTAGAACAGGAAGGGGAAGGGGACGATCGTGAGCGTGCGTCCGGTCTCCTCGGCGCGCGCCGGTTCGCCGACCATCAGCAGACCGGACACGAACAGGACGGCGACGATCGATTTCATGCTGGTCATCCGGTCGGAGAGGGTTCGGGGTGCGGCGGAGAGATCGTCACCGCTCGCAGCAAGACGATCAACCACACGGCTCGGTTTCCCCCGATTTTCGACCGTTTCCGGCCGGAACCGAAGATTCCCCATGATTCCTGTGCATCACCGGATTCACGAGGGTTCCCCCAGTGCAAGCCTGGAAGGCCGCCCGATCGCGGCCGGACCTCCCTCGGTCCACTCCTGCCCTCCAGACCAAGGACGGAACGGCATGACGCCTCGCGCTTCCCGAGGAACCCTGCCTCTGCTGGCAGTCCTCGTGTCCCTCTTACTCTTCGGCACTCACGCCCACGCCCAACCCGTATCACCCGCCAAGGGCGGACCGCTCCCCGACGTCGCGCTGCGGATCATGAAGACCACGCCCGGCGCCTACGACTTCACGCGTTCTTTGAAGGCCCAACCCGAACGCGCCCGCCAGAACCGCCAGCTGCTCGAGCAAGGACTGCTGCGCGGAACGCCGGAAGAACTCGCACGCAAGGCCGCGGTGAGCGGCGTACGCAAAGTGCCCATTTTCCTGGCCAAGTACGACGACACGGGTTCGGACCCGATCGCGCAGGGCGATCTGCAGCAGCAGCTCTTCGACGGTCCGTGGCCGACCGGTACCATGACCGAGTACTACGACGAGATCAGCTACGGCCTGCTGCAGCTCGACGGCACCGTCTTCGACTGGGTGACCCTTCCCGAAGACGACAACTACTACGTCGGAACGACCTACGCCCTGGATCCGGCCGACGCGAAGCTCGGCGAGATGATCCACGAGATCCTCGACGCGCAGGACGGTTCGGTGAACTTCGCCGACTTCGACAACGACGGCCCCGACGGCGTCCCCAACTCTGGTGACGACGACGGCTACGTCGACTTCATCGGAATCGTCCATCCGGAGGTCGGCGGCGAGGACGGCGGCGGCGTCACCAACATCTGGTCGCATCGCTGGGCGCTCAACAAATGGGGCGCGGGCGTCTACACGACCGACGACAACGCCGCCGGGGGCGGCAAGATCAAGGTCGACGACTACACCGTCATGCCGGCCCTGGGAGGCGGCGGAGGCATGATCGAGATCGGCGTGTTCTGCCACGAGTTCGGTCACGCCTTCGGCCTGCCCGACTTCTACGACACCGACAGCGACGATGGCGACAGCGAAGGCATCGGTCACTGGGGCCTGATGGGCTCCGGCAACTGGCGTACGCCCGAATCGCCCGCCCACATGTCGGCCTTCGAGAAGGCCGAACTCGGTTGGCTGACGCCGGCCGTCGTGACGAACGACCTGAACAACTTCCCGATCATCAGTTCGACTCTGACCCCGACCGCCTTCAAGATCTGGAAGGACGGCACGCCCGGCAG
>JGI12109J20283_10417412_pt1 | contig 25389 bp, 32 predicted proteins | sample ElkSlonscriptome_12_FD_20283 | JGI IMG/M metagenome (IMG submission 20283)
CCATCCGTGAGGGTGGCCGCACCGTCGGCGCCGGCGTCGTGGCGGAGATCTACGAGTAGCTCTTCGAGGCGACCGAAACCAGTTCAGGTAGGGGTATAGCTCAGTTGGTAGAGCATCGGTCTCCAAAACCGAGGGTCGCGGGTTCGAGTCCTGCTGCCCCTGCCACTTCTTCCAATGACGAGCCCGCACGGACGGGGCGTCGACGAACGGCGAAGACATGGAACGCGTGACGACCTTCATCAAGGAATCCTACGCCGAGCTGGGAAAGATCACCTGGCCGACGCGCGGTGAGTTGTTCGAGTCGACCATCGTCGTGATCGTATCGGTGATCCTGATGTCGATCCTTCTGGGAATCGTCGACTGGGGTTTCAACCAGCTCTTGCGTCTGTTCGCCACGAGCATCTGACGCCAGGATCCGTCGAGACCGTCGAAATCGAGCGTGAATCATGACCGAGGAACCGAAGAACCCGCAGCCGGAGGACGAGGACGACGTGACGTCGAGCCCGTTCGAAGAGGCAGAAACCGGAGAGGATGAGGGCGTCGTCGGAGCGGAGAGCTCCGATGCGACGTCTGCCGGTACGCCCGAACCGGCGCGGAATCCGGACCTCAAGTGGTACGTGATCCACGCCAACACCGGTCACGAGAACAAGGTGAAGCGCAACATCGAAGGCTCGCTGCGGTCCGACGAGGCCATGCAGCGTTGGTTCGGTGACGTGCTCGTGGTGACCCAGGAGGTCACCGAGATGCGCAACGGCAAGCGCGTCACGAGCAAGCGCAAGTTCTTCCCGAGCTACGTGCTCGTGGAGATGGTTCTCAACGACGAGACCCTGCACTTCATGAACAACATCCCGGGCGTGACGCGTTTCGTCGGCGCCGGGGCCAAGCCTCAGGCGCTCACCGAGGCCGAGGTGGATCGAATTCTGGGACGGATGCGCAAGCCCGAGGACAAGACGGTCCACGAGATTCCGTTCCAGGTCGGCGATTCGGTGGAAGTCATGGACGGACCGTTCAGCGACTTCACCGGCATCGTCAACGAAGTCAACCCCGACAAGGGCAAGCTCAAGGTGATGGTCTCGATCTTCGGTCGAGAGACTCCCGTCGAGCTCGATTTTCTCCAGGTGAAGGCGCTGTCGTAGGCGGCGGAGGCGATTGCAATGGCCAAGAAGGTCACCGGATACATCAAGCTGCAGATCCCGGCGGGACAGGCCAACCCGGCACCGCCGGTCGGCCCCGCGCTCGGTCAGCACGGTCTGAACATCATGGACTTCTGCAAGATGTTCAATGACAGGACCAAGGAGCAGCAGGGAATGATCATCCCGGCTGTCATCACGGTCTATCACGACCGCACGTTCAGCTTCATCACCAAGACCCCGCCGGCGGCGGTGCTCCTGCGCAAGGCTGCGGGCATCCCCAAGGGATCGGGTGAGCCGAACAAGACCAAGGTCGGCAAGGTCTCGCTGGTGCAGGTGCGCGAGATCGCCGAGCTCAAGGCGCCCGATCTGAATTCCAACGACGTCGAGGCCGCGATGCGCATGGTCCTGGGGACCGCGCGCTCGATGGGTCTCGAGGTCGAGTAGGTACGCCAGCCCATCCGGGGCTGACGAATTCCCGCGGTTGCATCGTCCGCACCGTCGTTCCGGCTCGACCGGACGTCGGGAGATCGCAAACGAGGAGATATGAAGCGAGGAAAGAACTGGAAGTCGGGGGTCGAGTCCTTCGACAAGCTCAAGCTGCACGACGTCGACGAGGCGGTGGACGTCTTGCAGGCGCTCCCCAAGGCCAAGTTCGACGAGTCGGTCGACTTGTCGGTGAAGCTGGGTGTCGATCCGCGCCATGCCGACCAGATGGTTCGCGGCACGGTCGTCCTCCCGAACGGCACCGGCAAGACGATCCGGATCCTGGTTCTCACCCAGGGTCCCAAGGTCGACGAGGCCAAGGAGGCCGGAGCCGATCACGTCGGTGCCGACGACTACGTCGAGAAGATCCAGGAAGGCTGGATGGACGTCGACGTGATCATCGCGACCCCGGACATGATGGGCAAGGTCGGTCGCTTGGGTAAGATCCTGGGTCCCCGTGGTCTCATGCCGAACCCCAAGGTCGGTACCGTGACCATGGACGTGGCCAAGGCCGTGAGCGACGCCAAGGCCGGTCGCGTGGAGTACCGCGTCGACAAGGCCGGCAACATCCACTGTCCGGTCGGCCGCCGTAGCTTCGAAGCTCCGAAGCTCGCCGAGAACATCAACGCCGTGCTCAAGGAGCTGAACCGGGCCAAGCCCGCGGCAGCGAAGGGCACCTACATGCAGTCCTGTGGCATCAGCGCCACCATGAGCCCGTCGATCAAGATCGACACGCTCAAGGCTCTCAAGGTCTAAGGGGAGGAATCGAGATGGCACGTCCCGAGAAAGTTGCCGAGGTCGAGCTCCTCACCGACATGCTCGTCAAGAGCGAGGGCCTCGTCCTGATCGACTTCACCGGTCTTTCCGTCGCCGAGGCGAACGACCTCCGCACGAAGTGCCGGGAGAACAACGTCTCGCTGCGCGTGGTGAAGAATCGCCTGGCGCAGCGCGCCGCGCACGCCGCCGAAATGGCGACCCTGGAAGATCTGCTCAAGGGGCCGACGGCAATCGCCTTCGGTATGGAGAGCCCGGTCGAACCTGCGAAGGTGATGACCGAGTTCGCCAAGGACAACGAGAAGATCGCGATCAAGGGTGGCTTCGTCGACGGTCAGATCCTGGATCTGCCCGGCGTCAAGCAGCTGTCCGACACACCGAGCAAGATCGAGCTGGTCGCCATGATCGCCCGGGGGATCAACGGTCCCGCGACGGGCCTGGCCGGCACGATGAACGGCGTGATCACGGGCCTGGCGCGCGCGATCAAGGCTGCGGCCGAGAAGAACGAAGAAGCCGCCTAGGCGGTTCAGATTTTCGAACCCGGAAGCGGATCCCCGGGACCACGGGTTCGCCACGATTCCGAACGCGCTCATAATTCCGGCCACGACCGAATCCGCGGTGCAAGTGTCCGGTGGGTGCCCACGAGGAGAACGAGAGAATGTCCGAAGAGACCACCGAGACCCCCGTCGAGCTCAGCGACAACGCCGCCAAGATCCTTGAGATGATCTCCGAGCTGAAGCTGATGGAAGCCGCCGATCTGGTGAAGGCCATCGAGGACAAGTTCGGTGTCAGCGCCGCGGCTCCGGTCGCCGCCGTCGGTATGGCTCCGGGTGCCGGCGCTGAAGCTGCCGTCGAGGAACAGACCGAGTTCGACGTCGTCCTGGCCGCCGCCGGCGACAAGAAGATCCAGGTCATCAAGGAAGTCCGTGCCATCACCGGTCTGGGCCTGAAGGAAGCCAAGGAGCTCGTCGAGGGCGCGCCGAAGCCGGTCAAGGAAGGCGTGGAGAAGGACGAGGCCGAGAAGGTCAAGGAGCAGCTCGAGGGCGTGGGCGCCACCGTCGAGATCAAGTAACGCTCCACACGGGTCCAGCCTTGTCGTTCGCGTCCCATGACGGCCGCGGGCGAAGGGAAGAAGGGCCTGTTTCGCGTGATGACCGGAGGCAGCGGGGCTGCCTCCGGTTCGATCGCATCAAGGATGGCGTTCGGGTTCAGAGTGGCCCGAGCGTGATCCCCGGCTCGACCGGGCATGCGCGACCCGACGGGCCACCGCGTCCCCGCACACGACCTCACCGCCGAGGAAGGGAACCGACGTGACGGAAAAGTCCAATCTCACCTATACGATCAACCCCGAGACCGGACGCCGCACCTACAGCAAGATCGCCAGCAGCTTCGCGATGCCGAATCTCCTGGCCGTGCAGTTGGAGTCGTTCAACGACTTCCTGCAGGTCGGAGTCTCCGTGGAGCAGAGGAAGGACTGGGGCCTCGAGTCCGTCTTCCGCAACATCTTCCCGATCTCCTCGACGCGTGAGAACCTCACGCTCGAGTACATGTACTATCTGCTCGGTGAGCCGAAGTACACGGTCGACGAATGCCAGGAACGCGGGCTGACCTTCTCGGTGCCGTTGAAGGTGCAGATGCGCCTCATCGTCAAGGAGCAGGATCCCGACTCCGGCGAAATGCGGATGAAGGAAACGGTCGAGCACCCCGTCTACCTGGGCGAGCTCCCGAAGATCACCGAGAAGGGCACCTTCATCATCAACGGTGCCGAGCGGGTGATCGTGAGTCAGTTGCACCGTAGCCCGGGCGTGTTCTTCAACGACGAGACGCACCCGAACGGCACGCGTCTGTTCACGTCGCGCATCATTCCGTATCGCGGGTCGTGGGTCGAATTCTCGACCGACATCAACGACATCATGTACATCCACATCGACCGCAAGCGGAAGCAGCCGGTCACCGTCATCCTGCGGGCCCTCGGATTCGAGACCGACGAGAGCATCCTCGAGCTCTTCCACGAGATCGACGAGTTCAAGATCCCCTCGCGCATGTCGACCAAGCGTGCCGAGGAGATCCTCGAGAGCATCTGTGCGCAGGACGTCTACCTGGGCGATGCCGAAGAGCCCCTGATCGAAGCGGGCGAGGTCATCAAGGAAGCCCACCTCGAGCAGATGATCGAGCACAAGCTCGGCAAGGTGAGGTGCGTGAAGAAGGGCCAGGTCTCGACCAACGAACCGAGCCTGATGCTGAACACGCTCGCCAAGGATCCGACGGGCAACCGCGACGAAGCACTGCGCAAGATCTACAACGTGCTGCGCCCGGGCGATCCCCCCAACGAAGGCGCCGCGAAGGGCCTCTTCGAGCGTCTCTTCTTCAACGACAAGAAGTACGACCTCGCCGAGGTCGGTCGTCACAAGCTGAACACGCGTCTGGGTCTCGACACGCCGCTCGAGACGCGCACCCTGACGCCTAGCGACTTCCTCGCCATCATCCAGACGATGATCAACCTGCGTCTGGGCAAGGAAGACGTCGACGACATCGATCACTTCGGCAACCGACGCGTGCGCAGCGTGGGCGAGCTCCTGGCGAACCAGTTCAGCGTGGGTCTGTCCCGCATGGCGCGGATCGTCAAAGAGCGCATGAACCTCAACGACAAGGACAACCTGACGCCTCAGGACCTGGTCAACGCGCGCACGGTGAGCGCCGTGATCCAGAGCTTCTTCGGCAGCAGCCAGTTGAGCCAGTTCATGGATCAGACGAACCCGCTGAGCGAGCTGACGCACAAGCGTCGCTTGAGCGCGCTCGGCCCGGGTGGTCTCCATCGCGATCGCGCGGGCTTCGAGGTCCGCGACGTGCACTACACGCACTACGGTCGCATGTGCCCGATCGAGACGCCGGAAGGCCCGAACATCGGTCTGATCTCCTCGCTCTCGACGCTCGCGCGGATCAACGACTACGGCTTCATCGAGACGCCCTATCGTCGTGTGGACAAGGGTGTCGTCAGCGACGACATCGACTATCTGGCCGCCGATCAGGAAGACCACTTCACCATCGCGCAGGCCAACGCGCCGTTGCTGGAGTCCGGTGAGTTCCAGAACGAGCGGGTCCTGAGTCGTGAACGTGGCGAGTTCCCGATGAGCAAGTCCGAGGACATCGAGTACATGGACGTGTCGCCGAAGCAGATCGTTTCGGCCGCGGCCTCGCTCATTCCCTTCCTCGAGCACGACGACGCCAACCGCGCGCTCATGGGCTGCAACATGCAGCGCCAGGCCGTGCCCCTGCTCCGCACCGAGTCGCCCTACGTCGGCACCGGCATGGAACGGAAGGTGGCCGTGGACTCCGGCGCCGTGGTCACCGCCCTCGACGAGGGTGAGGTCCAGTCGGTCCAGTCCGATTCGATCGTGGTGAAGTACGACAATCTCGAGGACGACGAGGCGGGCGACTTCTTCTGCGTGCAGGGGATCGTCGAACACCGTCTCCAGAAGTTCCGCCGCAGCAACCAGGACACCTGCATCAACCAGAAGCCGATCGTCAAGGTCGGTCAGCGGGTATCCAAGGGCGAAGTGATCGCGGACGGTCCGGCGACTCAGAAGGGTGAGCTGGCGCTGGGTCGCAACCTGCTCGTCGCCTACATGCCCTGGGGTGGCTACAACTACGAGGACGCCATCCTCATCAGCGACAAGATCGTGAAGGACGACATGCTCACCTCGATGCACATCGAGGAGTTCGAGCTGCAGGTCCGGGACACGAAGCGAGGCGTCGAGGAGATCACGCGTGAGATCCCGAACGTGGGTGAGGACGCACTGAAGAACCTCGACGAAGAGGGCATCATCTACATCGGGGCGCCGGTCAAGGCGGGTGACATCCTGGTCGGTAAGGTCACGCCGAAGGGCGAGACCGAGCTGAGCCCGGAAGAGCGTCTGCTCCGCGCGATCTTCGGTGAAAAGGCCGGCGACGTGAAGGACGCCAGCTTGAAGGCGCCTCCGGGCATGGACGGCATCATCGTCGACGTCCGGGTCTTCAGCCGGCAGGAACGCACGGACCGCAGCAAGAAGTTCGAGAAGCAGTCGATCGACCGCCTGGGTCGCAAGAAGCGGAACCTGCAGAAGCAGGTGAAGGAGATCCGGAACAACCGTCTCCGTCGCCTCATGGCCGGCCAGACCGCCAAGAAGATCATCGATCCGGACACGGGCGAGGTCCTGATGCGCGGTGGCGCGAAGATCTCGGCGAAGGTGCTCGAGGACTTCGACTTCGATCGCGTGCACTGGGGCCTGCAGCTCATCGGCGACGACGCCATGGATGCGCGCGTGCGCAACGTCTTCGAGAGTGCGCATCGCGAGCTCGAAAAGCTCGAGGTCCAGTACCAGAAGGACGTCGAGCGCGTGCAGCGCGGTGACGAGCTGCCTCCGGGTGTCGTCAAGATGGTCAAGGCCTACGTTGCGCGGAAGCGCAAGCTGCAGGTCGGCGACAAGATGGCCGGTCGGCACGGGAACAAGGGTGTCGTCGCGCGCATCATGCCCGAGCAGGACATGCCCTACCTCGCGGACGGGACTCCCTGTGACATCGTTCTCAACCCTCTCGGCGTTCCGAGTCGTATGAATCTCGGACAGCTGATGGAGACCCATCTCGGCTGGTGTGCCCGCATCGTGGGTTACAAGGTCGAAACGCCGGTCTTCGACGGTGCGAACTGGGAAGACATCAAGATCGCACTCGACGAGGCGAAGTTGCCGAACCACGGCAAGGCCGACCTCTTCGACGGTCGCACCGGCGAGCAGCTCGATCAACAGGTCACGGTGGGCTACAACTACATGTTGAAGCTCAGCCATCTGGTCGACGACAAGATCCATGCGCGGTCCATTGGCCCGTACAGCCTCGTGACCCAGCAGCCGCTGGGTGGCAAGGCGCAGTTCGGTGGTCAGCGCTTCGGTGAGATGGAGGTGTGGGCGCTCGAGGCCTACGGTGCCGCGAACACCCTCCAGGAGATGCTCACCGTGAAGAGTGACGACGTGGTCGGACGTTCGAAGGTCTACGAGGCCATCGTGAAGGGCGAGAACCCGCCCGAGCCCGGCATTCCGGAGTCGTTCAACGTTCTCATGAAGGAGCTGCAGGCCCTGTGCCTGGACGTGCAGCTCGAGCACGCAAAGTAGTTCGGCGGACGAGCCAACGAACCCCAGATTGCCCGAGGAAGGGCACAGGAGGATCCACATGCTGGGACTTCGCACGGAACGGGATCGCAAGCTGTCCGAGGACTACAGCTCCATCCTGATCCAGCTGGCTTCGCCCACCGCTATCCGTAGCTGGAGCTACGGTGAGGTCACGAAGCCGGAAACGATCAACTACCGCACCTTCAAGCCAGAGAAGGACGGTCTGTTCTGCGAGCGCATCTTCGGTCCCGTGAAGGACTGGGAGTGCAATTGCGGAAAGTACAAGCGCATCCGCTACCGCGGCATCGTCTGTGACAAGTGCGGTGTCGAGGTCACGCAGAGCAAGGTGCGTCGTGAGCGCCTCGGCCACATCGAGCTGGCCGTGCCGGTCGCGCACATCTGGTTCTTCAAGGGCCTGCCGAGTCGTATCGGCCACTTGCTCGATCTGAAGCTCAAAGAGCTCGAGCGGGTGCTCTACTACGAGAGCTACATCGTGCTCGACGCGGGGACGAGTGGTCTCGAGATGGGCAACCTCCTCACTGAAGAGGAGTACGACGAGCTGATCGACAACGTGCCCGACGTGAAGATCCGCGTCGGCATGGGTGCCGAGGCGATCCGCGAGCTCCTCGGTGGGCTCCAGCTCAAGGAACTGGCCGAGCAGCTCAAGGACCAGGCCGCCAACGAGACCAGCGTGCAGCGCAAGAAGCACGCGCTGAAGCGTCTGAAGATCGTGCAGAACTTCCTGCAGAGCACCAACGACCCGTCGTGGATGATCCTCGATGCGGTTCCCGTGCTCCCGCCGGACCTGCGTCCGCTCGTGCCTCTCGACGGCGGTCGTTTCGCGACCAGCGATCTCAACGACCTCTACCGTCGCGTGATCAACCGCAACAACCGTCTGAAGAAGCTGATCGAGATCAAGGCACCGGGCGTGATCCTGCGCAACGAGAAGCGCATGCTGCAGGAGGCCGTCGACGCCTTGTTCGACAACGGCCGTCGCAGCCGCGCGGTGAAGGGTCAGGGCAACCGGCCCCTGAAGTCCCTGAGCGACATGCTCAAGGGCAAGAAGGGGCGCTTCCGCCAGAACCTTCTCGGCAAGCGCGTCGACTACTCCGGACGTTCGGTGATCGTCGTCGGTCCCGAGCTCAAGCTCTACCAGTGTGGTCTGCCCAAGACCATGGCCCTGGAACTCTTCAAGCCCTTCATCATCCGGAAGCTCGAGGAGAAGGGCTACGTCCAGACGGTGAAGAGCGCCAAGAAGCTGGTCGAGAAGGAGCGTCCCGAGGTCTGGGACATCCTCGAAGAGATCATCAAGGATCACCCGGTGCTGCTGAACCGCGCGCCGACGCTTCACCGACTCGGCATCCAGGCCTTCGAGCCGGTGCTTGTGGAGGGCAAGGCGATCCGGATCCATCCGCTCGTGTGCGCGGCCTTCAACGCCGACTTCGACGGCGACCAGATGGCCGTCCACGTGCCGCTCAGCTACGAGGCCCAGCTCGAGGCGCGTCTGCTCATGCTGGCGCCTCTCAACGTGTTGAGCCCGGCCAGCGGTGAGCCGGTGGCCACGCCGAGTCAGGACATGGTCCTCGGTCTCTTCTACCTGACCAAGGAACGTGACGGCGCGAAGGGCGAGGGCAAGGTCTTTGCCTCGATTCCCGACGTGCTGTCCGCTCTCGATCACGGTCTGGTCGAGCGCCACGCGAAGATCAAGGTCCGCTACAAGGGCGAGATGATCGACACCACGCCGGGCCGCTGCATCTTCAACACGATCCTGCCCGAGGGCTGGCCCTTCGTGAACGAGGAGTTGGGCAAGAAGGCGAACAAGCGGTTGATCGCCGAGATCCACGAGGAACTCGGGGTGAGCAAGTGCATGGAGTTCCTCGACAAGCTGAAGAAGCTCGGCTTCGAGGAAGCCACGACGGCCGGCCTGACGATCGGCATCGAGGACGTTCTGATTCCCGACGTGAAGGCGGGGATCGTTGCCGACGCCCAGAATGAGATCGGCAAGGTCACCAAGGAGTACACGACCGGTAAGATCGGGAACAGCGAGCGCTACAACCGCGTGATCGATCGGTGGACCAGCGTCTCCGACAAGGTTGCCGACGCGATGTTCGACCAGCTGCGGAACGATCGCCAGGGATTCAATCCGGTCTTCATGATGTTCGCATCCGGCGCCCGTGGTAGCCGTGACCAGATCCGTCAGCTGGGCGCCATGCGCGGCCTGATGGCGAAGCCGCAGAAGAAGTTCACCGGTGGTGTCGGCGAGATCATCGAGCAGCCGATCCTTTCGAACTTCAAGGAAGGCCTCACCGTCCTCGAGTACTTCATCTCGACGCACGGTGCGCGCAAGGGTCTCGCCGATACGGCTCTGAAGACGGCCGATGCCGGTTATCTCACTCGTCGTCTGGTCGACGTCTCACAGGACATCGTGGTCACCGAGACCGATTGCGGAACGATCCTGGGTCTCGACGTCTCCGCGATCAAGGAAGGCGAAGAGATCATCGAGCCGCTCAGCGAACGCGTGCACGGTCGCGTGCTCGCCGACGACGTGATCGGGCTCGACGGAGAGATTCTCTTCGAGGCCGGAACGCTCATGGACCTCGACAAGTCCAAGGCGCTCGAGGACTCGGGTGTCGAGGAAGCGGTCATCCGCTCGGTGCTGACCTGTGAAGCCCGTCGCGGGATCTGCGCGATGTGCTACGGGTTCAACCTGGCAGAGAACCGCCTCGTCGACCTCGGCGAGCCGGTGGGCGTCATCGCTGCCCAGTCGATCGGTGAGCCGGGAACACAGCTCACGCTCCGTACGTTCCATATCGGTGGTACTGCTTCGCGTATCGCCGAGGAGACGATCAAGCACGCCGCGGCCGACGGCACGATCCAGTTCAGCGAGGATCTCGAGACCATGGTCCGACCCGACGGCATGACCGTCGCGGCCGGACGCAAGGGCGAGATGCGACTCGTGCTCGATTCGGGCATCGTCCGGTCGAAGTTCGACGTTCCCTACGGTGCCGTGGTGCTCGTCACCGATGGCGAGCCGGTGCTCAAGGGCACGGGCCTGTTCGAGTGGGATCCCTACAGTGATCCGGTGCTCAGCAAGGTCAAGGGGACCGTCGACTATCGCGACATCGTCCAGGGCATCACCATGACGGAGGAGATCGACGAGGCATCGGGCCGTCGTCAGTCCTTCATCAAGGAGTCCACGGACAAGAACCTGCACCCGACCGTGCAGGTCAGCGACGAGAACGGCGACAAGCTCGAGGAGTACATCGTTCCGACCGGCGCCATGCTCATGGTGAAGAACGGTGAGACCGTCCTGCCCGGTCAGATGATCTGCAAGATCGCCAAGGACATCGGCCAGAGCCGCGACATCACCGGTGGTCTGCCGCGTGTCGCCGAGCTCTTCGAGGCTCGTCGTCCGAAGGAAGCGGCCACGATCACCGAAATCGACGGCACGATCAGCTTCGGCGGCGTGACGCGCGGTATGCGGAAGATCATCGTCACGCCCGAGGGTGGCGACGAGAGCATGGCCAAGGAGTATCTGATCCCCCACGGGCGCTACGTGCGGACCTACGAGGGTGAGAAGGTCCTGGCCGGCGATCCTCTGACCGAGGGACCCATCGATCCGCTGGACGTGCTGGCGGTCAAGGGCGTGAACGCGGTGCAGTCGTTCCTGGTCAATGCGATCCAGGAGGTCTACCGCCTGCAGGGCGTGAAGATCAACGACAAGCACATCGAGATCATCGTGGGACGGATGCTCCAGAAGGTCACGATCACGGACCCGGGCGACACGGCCTTCCTCGAGGAGGAGGTCGTCAGCAAGGCCGACGTCCGCGATGCGAACGAGCGGATCCAGGTCAAGAACCAGGAGCGGATCGCGGCGGGCCAGGAGCCTCTGCAGCCGGCCATCTACGAGCCGCAGCTGCTGGGCATCACCAAGGCAAGCCTGTCGACCGATTCCTTCATCTCGGCCGCGAGTTTCCAGGAAACCACCCGCGTTCTCACCGAGGCGGCGATCGTCAGCAAACGCGACGAGCTGCACAGCCTCAAGGAGAACGTGATCATGGGTCACCTGATCTCGGCGGGAACGGGTCTGAGCCGCTACAAGCACCTCGTTCTCGAGCAGGGTGTGGACCAGCCGGAGCCGTCCGAGGACGCCGACGGCGAGGCGATCGAGGGTGGTGCGGCGGCCCAGGCTTCGGAGGCCTGACCGATCACCGGGTGGTCGAGAATCTGACGTGGGTCCGGTCCCTTGACACGGGCCGGACCCGCGACTACTCTTTGCAGCCTGCCCCGAAAACGCCGCGCCGAGGTGCGAGCGGATCGACAGGGTGCAGAGGCCGGGAAGCGGCGGGACGTCCGTCGCCACAGAGGTCTTCAACGGCCAGGGTCAACCACCAGAGCGTGGCGCCCCGGGCCGACAAAAACAACGTCAACCCCATCGCTTCCTCGTTCAAGGAAGCGACCGTGTGAGGTCCCGAAGGGACCGCGTCCAGGATGGGCGAACGCACGGCCCGCACGGGGTGGCGCCAGATGGTCCGGGAGCAACTCCCGAGACGATAAATGGCGCTTCTGCCGGCTCTGCTGGCGCAGGGATCACAAATCGGACGCCGAGCTTCCGAGCTCGTCGTCATCGTGTGCCGCGGACGAGCACGGTCGCTCGCTGCGGTTTGCGCGGTCTGGTCACGACGGCGGTCCGGAGTCCATCCGTATCGTCGTGGGTCACGCCCGGGAGAACGCATTGCCGACGATCAATCAGCTGATCCGCAAGGGTCGGAGCAGCAAAAAGCAGAAGAGTGGTGCGCCGGCGCTCCAGAGCTGCCCGCAGCGCCGCGGCGTTTGCACGCGTGTGTACACCTCGACGCCCAAGAAGCCGAACTCGGCGCTGCGCAAGATCGCGCGCGTTCGGTTGACCAACGGCATCGAGGTCACCGCCTACATCCCTGGTGAGGGTCACAACCTCCAGGAGCACTCGATCGTGCTCGTGCGTGGAGGTCGTGTGAAGGACCTTCCGGGTGTTCGCTACCACATTGTCCGCGGTACCGCTGACGCGTCGGGTGTCGATGGTCGCCGCAAGAGCCGCTCGAAGTACGGGGTCAAGCGACCCAAGTAGTGGAACGGCGGGGAGCGCGGAGCTCCCGGTCGATGGCCTGATGGCCGAGGAAGGACACGTCCATGGCGCGTCGCCGCAGTGCAGAGAAGCGCAAGCTGATCCCCGACGTTCGCTACAACGACGTCGTGGTGACCCAGTTCATCAACAACATGATGGTCGGGGGGAAGCGCTCGCTCTCGCAGAGACTCTTCTACACGGCTCTCGACCGGATCCAGGAACGGACCGGGCAGGAGGGCATCGAGGTCTTCCGGAACGCGATCAAGAACGCGCAGCCGGGGCTCGAGGTGAAGAGCCGCCGTATCGGTGGTGCCACGTATCAGGTGCCGATCGAGATCAAGCCGCAACGCCGCATGCAGCTGGCGATGCGCTGGTTGATCAACTTTTCCCGGTCACGGCCGGACAAGTCCTTCGCGGACAAACTCGCCAGCGAACTGATCGCGGCGAACAAGAACGAAGGCCCGACGATCAAGAAGCGCGAGGACACGCACCGCATGGCCGAGGCCAACCGGGCGTTCGCGCACTGCCGCTGGTAATCCGGCGGACGAGGGCGAAAGGGAAGGAAGACGTGGCTCCCAGGGCAGGGCTCGAATCGGTTCGCAACATCGGCATCATGGCTCACATCGATGCCGGGAAGACGACCACGACCGAGCGCATCCTGTACTACACGGGGCGCACGCATCGAATGGGAGAGGTCCATGAGGGCGGAGCCACCATGGACTGGATGGAGCAGGAGAAGGAACGCGGCATCACCATCACCTCGGCCGCCACGACGTGCGAATGGGCTGATCATCGGATCAACATCATCGACACGCCGGGGCACGTGGACTTCACGGCCGAGGTCGAGCGCAGCCTGCGGGTGCTCGACGGTGCGATCGCGGTCTTCTGCTCGGTAGGGGGTGTCGAGCCCCAATCCGAGACGGTCTGGAGACAGGCCGACAAGTATCGGGTCGCTCGCATCGCCTTCGTGAACAAGATGGACCGCGTCGGCGCCGATTTCGCGCACGTGGTCGAGATGATGAGGGACCGGCTCGGCGCGAATGCGCATCCGGTCCAGCTTCCGGTCGGAGCCGGAGAGACCTTCAACGGTCTCATCGATCTCATCCGGATGAAGTCGGTGATCTGGCACGACGAAGATCTCGGCAAGACCTGGGAAGTGATGGACGTCCCCCAGGACCTGCGCGAAGAGGCCGAATTCCACCGGCAGGAGCTGATCGAGGCTCTGGCCGAAGTGGACGAGGAGTTCTTCGAGATCTACGCCGAGGATCGGCAGCCGACGGAAGAGGAGTTCAGGCGCGCGATCCGGCGCGGTACGACGAATGCGGCTTTCGTCCCGGTCCTTTGTGGCTCGGCGTTCCGCAACAAGGGAGTGCAGGCGCTGCTCGATGCGGTGGTCGGCTATCTCCCCAGCCCGCTGGACGTGCCGGCGGTCGTGGGGATCGATCCGAACACCGGGGAAGAGATCGAGCGCGGGCCCGACCCCGACGAACCGTTGGCCGCCCTCGCGTTCAAGATCATGACGGATCCGTTCGTGGGGAAGCTCGCCTACCTTCGGATCTACAGCGGGACGTTGAACTCGGGCAGTTATGTCCTCAACGCCACGCAGGAAAAGCGCCAAAGGCTCGGTCGGCTGCTCCGGATGCACGCGAACAAGCGTGAGGAAGTCGAAGAGGCGAAGGCAGGAGACATCGTCGCCGCGGTCGGTTTCAAGAAGATCGTCACCGGCGACACGATTTGTGAGGTGGACCAGCCCCTGTTGCTCGAGACGATGAGCTTCCCGGAGCCGGTGATCAGCGTGGCGATCGAGCCCAAGAGCAAGGCCGATCAGGACAAGCTGAACGATGCGCTCACGAAGTTGAGCGAGGAAGATCCCACCTTCCAGGTCAGGGTCGACGAGGACACGGGACAGATGCTGATCGCCGGAATGGGCGAACTCCATCTCGAGATCCTGGTCGACCGAATGGTGCGAGAGTTCAAGGTGCAGGCCAACGTGGGTCGCCCGGAGGTCTCGTACAAGGAAACGATCGGTAAGGCCGCGAAGACGGAGACACGCTTCGTACGCCAGACCGGAGGCGCGGGACAGTTCGCGCACGTGAAAATCGAGATCGAGCCGTCCGAACGCGGAACGGGCCTGATCTTCGAGGACGTGACCAAGGGTGGCTCGATTCCGAAGGAATTCGTCGCCTCGGTCGAGAAGGGGATTCGAGAGGGGATGGAGACCGGTGTACTGGCCGGCTATCCCCTGACCGACGTGAGAGTGCGCCTGGTCGACGGCAGCATCCACGAGGTCGACAGTTCCGAGCTCGCGTTCAAGGTCGTGGGTTCCATGGCGATCAAAGAGGCGGCCAAGAAAGCCTCTCCGGTCCTGTTGGAGCCGATCATGGATGTCGAGGTCGTCACCCCGCCCGAATACATGGGCGATGTGACGGGGGACTTGAACTCGCGTCGGGGCAAGGTGGCCGGAATGGTGCCACGCAACGACGCACAGGTGATCGCGGCCACGGTGCCTTTGTCGGAGATGTTCGGCTACGCCACGCAGCTCCGATCGGTGACCCAGGGTCGCGCGGTGTATTCCATGGAGTTCGCTCGCTTCGAGCCGGCTCCACAGCAAGTCGTCGATCGATTCACGAAGGCGGTCGGCTGGTAGCCAACCAGGCAGACGGTCCGACGAACCGCGCCGAGAGCGCAGCGAAAGGGAAGCAATGGCTCGCGAGAAGTTCGAACGCACGAAGGACCACGTGAACGTGGGAACGATCGGTCACGTGGATCACGGGAAGACGACCCTGACGGCAGCGATCACGAAGACGCTTGCAGCGAAGGGTTTTGCGGACTTCCAGAAGTTCGAGGACATCGACAAGGCTCCTGAGGAGCGGGAGCGCGGCATCACGATCGCGACGGCTCACGTGGAGTATCAGAGCGAGTCGCGTCACTACGCTCACGTCGATTGCCCGGGCCACGCGGACTACGTGAAGAACATGATCACGGGCGCGGCTCAGATGGACGGCGCGATCCTCGTGGTGAGCGCGGCGGACGGTCCGATGCCGCAGACGCGCGAGCACATTCTTCTCGCCCGCCAGGTTGGTGTTCCTTACATCGTGGTTTTCATGAACAAGGTCGACCAGGTGGACGACGAGGAGCTTCTCGAGCTGGTCGAGCTCGAGGTACGTGAGCTGCTGAGCAGCTACGAGTTCCCGGGAGACGACATTCCGGTGGTGAAGGGTTCGGCGCTGAAGGCTCTGGAGAGCGACGACCCGGACAGCGCGGAGTGCGCTCCGATCTGGGAGCTGCTGAAGAGCCTGGACGAGTACGTCCCGACTCCGGAGCGCGACCTGGACAAGACCTTCTTGATGCCGGTGGAGGACGTGTTCTCGATCACGGGTCGTGGCACGGTGGCCACGGGACGAATCGAGCGCGGCAAGGTCCACACGGGCGACGAGATCGAGATGGTCGGCATCCGGGACAACCGCAAGACGGTGTGCACGGGTGTGGAGATGTTCCGGAAGATCCTCGACGAGGGCCAGGCCGGGGACAACGTGGGTCTGCTTCTTCGCGGCACGGAGAAGACCGACGTCGAGCGCGGCATGGTGATCTGCAAGCCGGGTTCGGTGGAGCCTCACACGAAGTTCCGCGGCGAGGTTTACATCCTGACCAAGGAAGAGGGCGGCCGTCACACGCCGTTCTTCACGGGCTACCGTCCTCAGTTCTACTTCCGGACGACGGACGTGACCGGCAACGCCGAGCTTCCCGAGGGACGCGAGATGGTGATGCCGGGCGACAACGTGGAGCTGAAGGTGGAGCTGATCACCCCGATCGCGATGGAGGAGGGCCTGCGCTTCGCCATCCGTGAGGGTGGCCGCACCGTCGGCGCCGGCGTCGTGGCGGAGATCTACGAGTAGTCCTGATTCGAATTCGTGGGGCGGCTCGGAAAGTCCGGGCCGCTCACTTGAACGACGAGACGATGGAGACGAGGGAATGGCGCGTCAGAAGATCCGGATCCGCCTGAAGGCCTACGAGCCGACGACGTTGGATCGTTCGGCCCAGGTCATCTGCGAGACGGCGAAGCGGACCGGTGCGGACATTCGGGGCCCGGTGCCCCTGCCGACCCAGCGGTCGGTCTACACCGTGAACCGTTCGCCTCACGTGGACAAGAAGTCGCGCGAGCAGTTCGAGATGCGTGTTCACAAGCGCCTGATCGACATCGTGAACTCCACCAACCAGACGGTGGATGCCCTGATGAAGTTGAATCTTCCGGCGGGCGTCGACATCGAGCTGAAGGTCTGAGGAGTCTGTCATGGCCATTCAAGGACTGATCGGCAAGAAGATCGGCATGACCCAGGTCTTCGACGAAGAGGGTCGCGTCGTTCCGGTGACGGTGATCGAGTGCGGTCCCTGTCCGATCACGCAGATCAAGACGGAAGAGCGCGACGGCTACCAGGCGGTGCAGCTCGGCTTCGGCGGAGATCGCAAGCCGAAGCGGACGCCGCGCGCGCACATGAACCACGTGCACAAGGCCAAGGTCGGCCCGCAGCGCGTGCTGAAGGAGTTCCGCGTCGACGACGTCGCCGGTCTGGAGCTCGGTCAACTGGTGACCGTCGACACGTTCGAGGAGGGCGCCTCCGTCAAGGTGACGGGCTACTCCAAGGGCCGCGGCTTCTCCGGTCTGATGAAGAAGTACGACTTCGGCGGTGGTAAGGAGACCCACGGGTCGCATCACCACCGCGCGACGGGAACGATCGGTATGTGCGCCACGCCGAGCCGCGTCCACAAGGGCCATCCGATGGCCGGACGCTATGGCAACGAGCGCCGTACCGTGAAGAATCTGCGTGTCGTGAAAGTCGACACCGAGAACAATCTCATCCTCGTGAAGGGCGCAGTGCCCGGCGCGAAGAACGGATACGTCCTCGTCCAGGCGAGTCGCGCCTGACGAAGCGGCCGGGGAACGATTCCCGGATGACCCGAGTCCCGAAGGACATTGCGATGGCAGTGGCCAAGCGATTCAACGAGAACGGCGAGGGCAAGAGCGAACAGCAATTGCCCGGTACGCTGTTCGAGGCACCCGTGCACGAGCAGGCTCTTTACGAGACCGTGAAGGTCTACCTGAAGAACCAGCGTCAGGGCACGGCGAAGACCAAGGAACGCAGCGAGGTCTCGTACTCCACGGCAAAGCTCTTCCGTCAGAAGGGTACCGGTCGTGCGCGCGCGGGTTCGCTCAAGTCGCCTCTCCGTCCTGGTGGCGGAACGATCTTTGGTCCGAAGCCTCGCGACCACAAGACCCGTCTGAACCGGAAGGTCAAGCGCCTCGCTCTGCTGAGCGCGCTGAGCGACCGGGCGGCCAATGCGGCCATCTCCGTGGTCGAGGACCCGTCGCTGGACGCGCCGAAGACCCGGATCATGGCATCGATGCTCGCGAACATGGGCCTGGGCGAGAAGAAGGTGTTGTTCGTCGTCCCCGACGACAGCAGCGTTCTCTTCAAGTCGCTCCGGAACATCCAGGGAGTCGACGTGCTGCCCGCGTACCAGATCAACGCCTATCGCGTGCTGCGAAGCGACGAGCTGGTGTTCACCGAGGCTTCGCTGCAGCAGGTCACGGAGGTGTTCGGAGCATGAAGGACCTGACACGCGTCCTGGTTCGTGCGGTGGTCACGGAAAAGACCACTGGCATGGGCGAGGGTGACAACAAGTACGTCTTCGAGGTCGCCACGGCGTCCAACAAGATCGAAATCAAGCAGGCTGTCGAGCGGTACTTCGGTGTATCCGTCGTCGACGTCCGTACCATGAACGTCAAGGGAAAGCCCAAGCGACTCGGCCAGCACGCTGGATACCGTGCTGACTGGAAGAAGGCCATCGTCACTGTCGGCGACGGTGACAAGATCGACCTGTTCGACACGGTCTAGGGTCACTGGGGGAGAGAGCTCATGGGAGTCAAGAAGTTCAAGCCGGTGACCCCTTCGGGGCGCTATCGCACGGTGTCGGACTTCTCGGAGATCACGAAGAGTGAGCCCGAGAAGAGCCTTCTGGCACCGAAGAAGCGCACGGGTGGTCGCAACAATCGCGGTCGCATCACAGCGCGGCATCGAGGCGGCGGTCACAAGCAGCGCTATCGCTTGATCGATTTCAAGCGGGCGAAGCACGACGTGCCGGCCAAGGTTGCCGCGATCGAGTACGACCCGAACCGTTCGGCGCGTATCGCGCTGCTCCACTACGTGGACGGCGAGAAGCGGTACATCATTGCGCCGAAGGGTCTCGAGGTCGGTGCCAACGTGGTGGCGGGCGAGAAGGCGCCGTTCAACGTCGGCAACGCGATGCCGCTCGAGCGCATCCCGTTGGGCACGCTGGTGCACAACGTGGAGATGGTGCCGGGACGTGGTGGGCAGATGGCCCGCGGCGCCGGGACCTACGCGCAGGTCATGGCGAAGGAGGGCATGAAGGTGACCCTCCGCCTGCCGAGTGGCGAGATGCGCATGGTGCACCGCACCTGCCAGGCGACGATCGGTGAGGTCGGCAACGCGACCCACGAGAACGTCGTGCTCGGCAAGGCGGGTAAGAGCCGTTGGCTCGGTCGCCGTCCGCACGTCCGAGGCGTGGCCATGAATCCGATCGATCACCCGATGGGTGGTGGTGAGGGCAAGAGCTCCGGTGGCGGCCATCCGGTTTCGCCGTGGGGTTGGAAGACCAAGGGTCGCAAGACCCGTCGCCGCAAGCCCAGCGACAAATTCATCGTCCGTCGTCGGAACCAGAAGTAGCGGGGAGCACGATTCATGTCGCGTTCGATCAGAAAGGGCCCCTTCGTACAGGATTCACTCCTGTTCAAAGTGGAAGCCCTGAACTCGAAGAACGAAAAAAAGGTCGTCAAGACCTGGGCGCGGAACTGCACGATCGTCCCCGAGTTCCTCGGGCACACGATCGCCGTGCACAACGGCAAGCAGTTCGTTCCCGTGTACGTGCAGGAGAACATGGTCGGGCACAAGCTCGGCGAGTTCGCCCCCACCCGGACCTACCGCGGTCATACGACCAAGGGCAAGAAGTAGGGCAGGTCGAAGATGGAGAGCACGGCAACGTCCCGCTTCAACCGGATCTCCGCGCGTAAGGCGCGTCTGGTGGCCGATACGGTCCGAGGCATGGGTGTCGATGAGGCGGTTCACGCCCTCGAACTCATGCCGAAGAAGGCCGCTCCGATCATCCAGAAGACGATCCTGTCGGCGGTCGCCAATGCGAAGCAGCACGACGAGAACATCGGGCTGAGCGAAGAGGACTTCGTGGTCCACGAGATCAAGGTCGACGAGGGTCCGACCTTCAAGCGCATCCGCGCACGCGCCCAGGGCCGTGCGTTCCGGATCCGCAAGCGTACCAGTCACGTGAAAGTCATCGTCCGGGCTGCCGGCGACGACGCGGACGAATAGGAAGGCGAGACCCATGGGTCAGAAGACACATCCGATCGGATTCCGCCTGGGGATCATCAAGGATTGGAACTCGAAATGGTTCGCGGAGCGCAACTACGCGGACTGGCTCGAGGAAGACACCCACATCCGCAAGATGGTCCAGAAGCAGGTCGGCAGTGCCGGAATCGCGGAGTGCCAGATCAAGCGCAGCCCGAAGAAGGTGACCGTCACGCTCCAGACCTCGCGTCCTGGCGTGGTGATCGGTCGCAAGGGCGCGACGGTCGACAAGCTCCGTGGTGATCTCCAGAAGCTCACGGGCAAGGCCGTGACCCTCGACGTGAAAGAGGTCAAGAAGCCCGAGCTGACGTCGGTTCTGGTTGCCGAGCACATCGCACACCAGTTGAGCCAGCGGGTGAGCTTCCGTCGCGCCATGAAGAAGGCCATCTCCACCGCGATGCGCATGGGTGCCAAGGGCATCAAGATTCGCTGCGGTGGTCGCCTCGGTGGCGCGGAGATGGGTCGCGTGGAGAGCTACCACGAGGGTTCGGTACCGCTGCACACGCTGCGCGCCGACATCGACTACGGCACCGCCACTTCCTTCACGACCTATGGGACCATTGGAGTGAAGGTCTGGATCTGCAAGGGCGAGATCCACCCGAAGGAATTCCAGAAGAAGCTCGCGAACGAGGTCCAGGAGGCGCTCTGACATGCTGATGCCGAAGCGGGTAAAGCACCGCAAGACATTCAAGGGGCGCACCAGGGGTCTGGCCCATCGCGGTTCGAAGGTTTCTTTCGGTCGCTACGGTCTGCAGGCCACCGAATGCGGATGGTTGACCGCGCGACAGATCGAGGCGACGCGTATCGCGATCACGCGCCACGTGAAGCGCCAGGGCAAGCTCTGGATCCGCGTGTTCCCCGACAAGCCGATCACCATGAAGCCCGCCGAGACCCGCATGGGCAAGGGCAAGGGCTCGCCCGAGTACTGGGTCGCCGTGGTGAAGCCGGGCCGGGTCCTGTTCGAGCTCGGTGGTGTCGACGAGCAGCTGGCTCGTGAGGCTCTGACCCGTGGCAAGCACAAGCTTCCGCTGGCCGTGCGCTTCATCGAGCGGGAGGACGACTGATGAAGGCCTTCGAGATGCGCGACCTGTCGGCGGAGGAGCTCGAAGCTCGTATCGCCGAGGAGTCGGAAAATCTGATGAACATGCGGATGCAGCTGAAGAGCCGCACCCTGGACAACCCGCTCAATTTCCGGGCGGCACGTCGAGAACTCGCGCGCATGAAGACCGTGCTCGCCGAGATGAAGAACGCCGCCAACGGCGATCAGGAGTAGTTGGATGAGCGAAGAAACCAAGCTCGATTCGGGGCTCGAGTCCGGAGCCGAGGGCAGTGAAGAGCGCAATGCCCGTGCCGTGCGCCAGGGTGTCGTGGAGAGCACGAAGATGGACAAGACCATCGTCGTGCGCGTCACGCGCCGCGTTCGTCACCCTCTCTACGAGCGCTTCATCAAGAAGTCGATGAAGCTGCAGGCCCACGACGAGACGAACGATGCCCGCGAGGGTGACATCGTGCGCGTCATGGGCACGCGTCCCATGAGCAAGAACAAGCGCTGGCGCCTCATCGAGGTCGTCGAGCGCGCGAAGTAGGCCATCCGATTCATGACCGCGTGAGCGGAGGAACGGCGAAATGATCCAGGAAGAAACGCTGCTGAACGTGGCGGACAACTCGGGCGCGAAGACCGCGAAGTGCATCCGCGTTCTCGGTGGCACCGGGCGTCGCTACGCGCACGTCGGCGACATCATCGTGCTGGCGGTGAAGACGGCCCTGCCTGACGGCAACGTCAAGAAGGGCACCGTCGTGAAAGGCGTCGTCGTGCGGACACGCAAGGAGCAGCGCCGCAAGGACGGCAGCTACATCCGCTTCAGCGACAACGCGGTCGTGATCGTGAACGACGACAAGGAACCGATCGGCACCCGCATCTTCGGCCCGGTGGCTCGCGAGCTCAGGGAGCGCAAGTTCATGCGCATCCTCTCGCTGGCTCCCGAGGTCCTCTAGGGAGGCGCAGAGATGAAGATCGCACGCAACGACATCGTCGAGGTCATCGCCGGCGCCGACAAGGGCAAGCAGGGACGGGTGATCCACGTGGACCGCAAGAAGAAGCGGATCACGGTCGAGAAGGTGCGCCTTATGAAGCGCCACAAGAAGCAGGTCCAGGGCCAGGCCCAGGGCGGGATCGTCGAAGCCGAGTCCCCGATCGACGTCAGCAACGTGAAGCTGGTGTCGAAGGGCTCGCGCACCGAATCCAATTAGGACGAGAGAGGCAACGTATCATGGCGCGCCTGAAGAATCAGTACGACGAGACCGTCGCTCCAGCGCTTCGCGAGAAGTTCGAGTACAAGAACGTCATGGAAGTCCCTCGGATCACGAAGGTCGTGGTCAACATGGGGGTCGGCAAGGCGATCGAGAGCGCCTCGCACATGGAGTCGGCGGTGAAGGATCTGACCGCGATCACGGGTCAGAAGCCGCAGATCCGCCGCGCGAAGAAGTCGATCAGTAACTTCAAGCTGCGCGAGGGCATGCCGATCGGCGCTCGTGTCACCCTGCGGGGCGAGCGCATGTGGGAGTTCCTGGATCGGTTGATCAACGTGGCTCTGCCGCGTATCCGCGACTTCCGTGGCGTGTCGAGCAAGTTGAGCGGTCGGGGTGACTACAACCTCGGTCTCAAGGAGCAGTTCATCTTCCCGGAGATCGACTTCGACAAGATCGATGCGGTCCGCGGGATGAACGTGACGGTCGTGACGACGGCGCAGACCGACGAGGAGGGGCGCGAGCTCCTGGGCCTCTTCGGAATGCCTTTCCGCAAGTAAAGGGAATCGAACGTGGCGAAGAAGTGCCTGATCGCGAAGTCGAACAAGAAGCCCAAGTTCAAGGTGCGGGCCTACAACCGTTGCCGACGCTGTGGCCGTCCGCGGGCTTATTACCGCAAGTTCGGTCTCTGCCGTATCTGCTTCCGGGAGCTCGCTCTGAAGGGCGACATTCCCGGTGTCGTGAAGGCCAGCTGGTAACGAGTTCGACCAATCATTTCGGAAACTGTCTTCTCGCGTGACGAATCGCGGTACGGAGACAAGTCCAAGGAGACGACGAAACGATGATGACCGATCCGATCGCGGACATGCTGACGCGCATCCGCAACGGGGCGAAGGCGCGAAAGCGCCGCGTGGACATTCCCGCGAGCAACACGAAGAAGGCGATCGCCGATTTGCTCGTGAAGGAAGGTTACCTGCGCTCCGTGAAGTTCGTGGACGAAGGTCCGCAGGGGATCCTCCGCGTGTACCTGAAGTACAGCGAGGACAAGGTTCCGGCCTTCGAGGGGATCGAGCGCGTGAGCAAGCCGGGTCTGCGGCGATACGTGCCGAAGGATCAGATTCCGAAAGTGCTCGGCGGGTACGGAACCGCCGTGGTTTCGACGTCCAAGGGGATTCTCACCGGACACCAGGCCCGCATGGCCGGTATCGGTGGCGAAGTCCTCTGCAAGGTCTGGTAAAGGGGGTATGCCATGTCACGCGTCGGTCTGAAGCCGATTCCGCTGCCGTCGGGAGTCGAGATCAAGATCTCGGACAACCTGTCGGTCGTGAAGGGTCCGAAGGGCACCCTCGAACAACACATTCCGGACGGGATCGAAGTTGCCGTGGAAGACGGCAAAGTGGTCTGCAAGCGTCCGAACGAAACGCCCCCGGTGAAGGCCAAGCACGGTCTGGTGCGCGCATTGATCGCGAACCAGATCACGGGCGTCACCGATGGCTTCACCCGTGAGCTTTCGATCGTCGGTGTCGGTTATCGCGCCGAGCTCAAGGGCAAGAACCTGCAGATGAACCTGGGCTACTCGCACCCGATCGACGTGCCGGCGCCCGAAGGCATCACCTTCGAGGTTCCGGAGCAGACCCGGGTCATCGTGAAGGGTGCCAGCAAGCAGGCGGTGGGTCAGATTGCCGCCGAGATCCGTGAACTGCGTCCGCCGGAGCCCTACAAGGGCAAGGGTGTTCGCTACTCGGACGAGCAAGTCCAGCGCAAGGCCGGCAAGTCGGCGACGAAGGCGTAGGAGAGGAATCCATGAGCGTTCGAGAGAGTGCGAAGTTCCTTCGCGAGAGTCGGCTCCGGCGGGCCAAGCGTGTGCGTCGTCGGGTGGAGGGCTCACCGGTCAAGCCGCGTCTGAGCATCCATCGGAGCAACAAGCACATCTTCGCCCAGTTGATCGACGACGAGACCGGGGTCACCCTGGCCTCGGCGCACGACCTGAAGATGGAAGCCCCGAAAGAAGAGGGGCTCGACGGCAAGGTCGCACGGGCGAAGGCGGTCGGGCGCGCCGTGGCCGAGAAGGCCAAGGAGAAGGGGATCGAAACGATCGTCTTCGATCGCGCAGGCTATCGATATCACGGCCGCGTTGCGGCCCTGGCCGAGGGTGCCCGTGAGGGCGGTCTGAAATTCTAGAGCCCTCGGCTCTGAATGATCCCAGGAGGAATCGTGGCGGATCAGCGTAGTGGTGGACAGAACGCAGGCGGACCGCGTGGCGGTGGCGGCCCGGGCGGCGGACGAGGACCCGGTGGTGGTCGTGGTCCGGGTGGACCCGGCGGCGGCCGCGGACCCGGTGGTGGTCGCGGACGCGGTGGAGGCCGTGGTCGTCGTGGTGACCGGCAGGACGAGAAGAGTGATCTTCTCGAGCAGGTCATCGCGCTCAACCGGAGCTCGAAGGTCGTGAAGGGTGGCCGTCGTTTCGGCTTCAACGCGATCGTGGCCGTCGGTGACGGCAAGGGCAAAGCCGGTGTCGGTCTCGGGAAAGCCAACGAAATCGCCGATGCCATCCGTAAGGCGGGCGAGAACGCCAAGCGGAACATGGTCACCGTGCCGATGGTCGGCGGGACGATCCCGCACCAGGTGATCGGTCGCTTCGGCGCCGGTCGTGTGCTCCTGAAGCCGGCGGCGCCGGGTACCGGTGTCATCGCGGCGGGTGGTGTGCGTGCCATTCTGACCGTGGCGGGTGTCCAGGACATCCTCACGAAGCAGCTCGGCAGCAACAATCCGCACAACGTCGTCAAGGCGGCGATGGTCGGAATCAAGTCCCTGCGTACGGTCGAGCAGGTCGCTCGTCGTCGCGGTATTTCGGTGCCCGAGGTCTACGGCCTGCAGAAGCGCGAGAAGAGCGCCGAGGCCAAGACCGAAGAGGCCAAGCCCGCCGAGACGGCTGCCCCCGAGGCGCCGGCCAGCGAGGAGTAACGGACCATGGCCCAGATCAAGGTCACGCAGTACCGCAGCGGGATCGATCGTCCCGAGAAGCACAAGCGCATTCTCGCGTCGCTCGGTCTGCGCAAGAACCAGACGAGCCG
>JGI12109J20283_10235136_pt1 | contig 25377 bp, 18 predicted proteins | sample ElkSlonscriptome_12_FD_20283 | JGI IMG/M metagenome (IMG submission 20283)
AGATCGCCTCCGGAGCGAAGTTCATCACGATCGCTCCGTGCACCAGATTGCCGATCATTCCGGTTCCGGCGAAGAGCATGAGGAATCCGAGTCGTCCCAGAACGCGCTCGAGCGCCGGACCGAAGACCCAGAGATAGAGCATGTTCCCGAACAGGTGGATCCACCCACCGTGCAGGAAGACCGCCGTCAGCGGCGTGACCCAGTCCATGTGTGCCGGCCGGTAGACGAAGCTGTACCAGCGAACGTCGGTCAACCCGGGAAAGGTCTGCGAGAGCAGGTGAACCAGCGTGCACCCGGTGATCAGGAGCAGCGTGACCCACGGCACCCGCGGACGCGGAACGTCGACGCCGACCGGATAGTAGTAGAAGAAATAGAACACCGGAATCCTGCTCGATGAGGCTCGAAACAAGTTTACCGGTCGCGCGGAAGGTGACGATACGCACGCTGAAGCCACGTGCGCCACGACGAGGAACGATCGGGAAGTGGACTCAGGCCTCGGCGGGTCGGATCCAACCAAGAGCGGCGTCGACCGACTCCGTGGGGCCGATCCTGCGCACGTCGGATAGCCGCTCGAGAAGAGCCTCGACCGAGTCCAGCCTCTGTTTCACGACCGACCCACGGCAGTGGATCATCGATGAGCGCCCGTCGAAGATTCCCACGTGGTCGGCGGGGTCTCCGAAGAACAGGACATCACCGGCCTGCCACTGATCACGGTCGAGGGCGACCGCCCTACCGACGCCCTGTTGCTGGGAAGCATCGCGCGGAAGCACGTGTCCACCGAGGGCGAAGACGAACTGGACGAAGCCGCTGCAATCGAAGCCCAGCGGGCTGCGACCACCCCAACGATAGGGCACGCCGAGCAACGAGCGCGCGCGTCGCAGCAACGCCGCCACCGAGGGGTCGGTCGTTGCCTCGATCGTGTCCGCGGGGATCCAGCCTTCCTGTCCGGTCGGCGTCCGCACCAGACGCCAGTCCGCGCGTGCGACGAGGTCGGTGTCCGGGCGGAAGAGCGGTGTGCCCATCACCAGGGGGACACCGGCGTGGTGATCGGCGATCCAGAGCGTGCCGTGCGGGAGCGCGTAGCGGCCGAGCCAGGAACCCACGGCTTCGTCGTCGACTTCCGCGACCACCCAATCGTGGATCCACCCGACGTAGCCGTCTTCACCGGCGATCACCCACCAGTCTCCGCGACGCAGGAGTCCCGTCAGGCGTTCACCGCCGCGCACCTCGGTGATCATCTCCGCTCGATGCGCGGGCTCGCGACGGACCGGCTCGAGCATGCTGGTCGCGCGTACTCGGCCGTGCGCCACGAGGGCATCGACGCCCAGCGCCCGGGCCGCATCGGCGGGCCATGCACGGACGACGCCGTCGGCATCGTGGCCGCACCAGATCCCTCGCGGGTCGAGTCCGGCCGAACGGGCACCTTCCGAGATTGCGGGGTCCACGGTCGATTCGATCACGTCAGAGAGCCTCGCGCCATACGAGTCGGTAGGTTCCGAATCCGTCTTCGTCGCTGAAGTAGTAGACGAGACCGAGGTCGCGATAGCGCCACACCTCGAGACGACGATTCGAGTCGAACTCGTTCGTGGCCGACGTTTCGACCACGTCCGGCGGGCCGTGCAGGATCCAGATGCGACCGCGATCGCTCAGCGCCCCGTCGCGGAAGCCGTCTCGCAAGTGGGCACGCGCGTAGGCCACGCGGCGATCGTGCTGCTCGAGCGCCTCGTTCTCGGGTGTCGTCGGATCCGGGTCACGTCGTTGCCAGAACTCGCGCCATCGCTCTTCGCGCTCGGTGGGAAGCGCCGCCTCGAGCCGCTTCATCTCTTCGCGCCGTGCAATGATCTCGATCAGGTCGAGATTCGATTCCCAACTGCGCGTGTCCGTCAGGTCGAGCCCGCGGTTCTCGACCGTGATCTCGACCCCTTCGGTGCCGGCCAGGGAGATCCGGATCCGGTTCTCGCCGTAGACCAGGGCCGTCGGGGGAATCCGCACGAAAGCAGCCGTCTCGCTGCTGGCACGCGGGACCTCGAAAGACCGAGTCCATCGGGACTCGGCGGCCGAGGCCCCCACCACCCGGAAGGTCAGAACGTGCACCGAGTCGGACGGCGCCGAGCGCAGGTCGAAGACCCGAACCCACACCCACGGTGGACCGGTCGAGAGATCGAAGGCGCCCTGGCGATGCGGACGGAAACGTGAAGGATCGGGAGTACCGCGTCCCATGGACTCGAACCCGGTTTCGACGGTCTCCAGTCGGTCGCGTTGCTGGTAGACGATCGGTTCGCCGAGCGTGAGTCCGCCCTCGCGGAATCTCTGGGCCGGGATGGCCACGATGCGGCGCGATGCGCGCTTGGTGCCCTCGACGTACACACGCACCTCGAGCTGAACCGCTTCGGCCGGAGCATCGACGTCGAGAAGTTGGATTCCCACCGTGCGGCGCAGCACCTTCGGCGCGCGCGTGGCCTCGAAGTCCTCGACCCGCGCGGTTCCGCCCCACTCCTGCAGGTGCACCGCTTCACCGGCGACACGCTGGATCGCACGCACACGATAGTTGGAGACGTAACCGTCTTCGTCACGGAAGAAGACGAGTCGTCGGTAGGGAATGGAAACCGTGACCGTGGCCCGCGGTTCACCCTTCTCGTCGAGTCCCGTGAGCACCTCGGTCTCGAACCAGGGTTCACGCCCGAAGCCCCCGTTTCCCGGGGGCGCGCTCCCACACCCCGCAAGGGTGCCGAGGGCCAACCAGAGGAGGACCAACGTCGTGCACCGGATCCGGTTCGGGAGATGGTCCTCGTGTATCGTCGTCAAGAACTCACCCGCCGGGGGGACCGTCGTAGGCGATCGCGCCGTCGTGCAACCGCACCACCCTCTGGGCGCGCGCGGCGACGTCGGACTCGTGCGTCACCATGATGATGCTCAGTCCGCGCGCGTGCAAGTCGTCGAGTAGATCGAGGATCTCGGCGCCCGTCTTCGAATCCAGATTGCCGGTCGGCTCGTCAGCGAGCAACAGAGAGGGCTCGTTCACAAGAGCCCGCGCGATCGCAACGCGCTGGCGCTGCCCCCCCGACAGCTGGTTGGGCCGATGGTCCGCCCGGTCGGACAAACCCACCGCCTCGAGCGCACGGGCGGCCTTCTCGCGACGCTCGCGATCGGACGTGCCGGCGTAGACCAACGGCAGTTCCACGTTCTGCTGGGCCGTCGCCCGCGGCAGGAGATGGAATCCCTGGAAGACGAAGCCGATCTCCTGGTTGCGGATGTGTGCGAGCGCATCGTCGTCGAGCGTGCTCACGTCGCGTTCGACCAGGCGATAGCTCCCCGCGCTCGGGGTGTCCAGGCAACCGATGAGGTTCATCAGCGTGGACTTCCCCGAGCCCGAAGGCCCCATGATCGCCACGTAGCTACCCGTCTCGATCTCCAGGTCGACGCTACGGACCGCGTGTACGGCCGTATCGCCCATGTGGTAGGTCTTCTCGAGCTTTTCGCAGGCGATCAGCACGGGGCCTACTCCTCGTCGACGAGCGCGAGCGCGGTGGCGCCGACGGCGCGCTGCAGCTGACGGTCGAACTTGATCGCGTTCACCTGGGAGTCGACCAGATCGCGCTGTGCCTGCGCGAGGTTGACCTGCGCGGTGATCACGTCGAGGGCCGTGCCGGCACCGACGCGGAAGCGCTCCTCGGCCAGACGCATGTCCTCCCTGGACTGCTCCACCGACACGACCGATACCTGATAGCTCTCGACGGCCTCGTTCAGGTTGTTCCAGAGGTTCACGACCTCGAGCTCGATGTCGAGCTGGCGCTGGCGCAGGTCGTACTCGGCGCGCCGGCGCGCGGCGACGGCGTTGCGCGTCTGCTGCTGGGTCCGCCAGCGATCGAAGATGTTCCACTGGCCCTGGACACCGTAGGAAATGCTCTCGTTCTCCCGACCACCCAGTCGCAACGACTGCGGAGTCTCCGAGACACTGCGCGAGTACTGCACGAAGGCCTGGATCGAGGGCCAGTAGCCCGAGCGCGCCCGCGTCACGCCGGCTTCGCTCGCGTCCAGGTTGAACTGGGTGGCCACGAGATCGAGACGCTGCATCCGGGCGGCATCGAGGAGTTCCTCCACGTCCGGCACCTGGAGCGACTCGACGCTCGGCAGGTCGTCCACGACCTCGAAGGGGCGCGCGCCCGGGATGTTCATCGAGTGCGCGAGCGCGAGGAAGGCGTTCCGTCGCGTACTCCGCTCACGCACGATGTCGAGCTTGCGCTGCTGGACGAGAACTTTCGCCTGCAGCACTTCGCTACGCGTCGAGATCCCCAAGTCGAAATAGGTCTCGCTACGCTCGAGCTCCTGCTCGGCCAGTCGCTCGGCCTCGAGCGCGACCTCGACGCGCCGATCCGCGCGGATGTAGTCGTAGTAGGCGTTCACGACGCTCTCGCGCAACACGTCGCGCTGGTACGTCAACGTCGCCTCGGCGGCATTGAGGTTCGCGTTCGCCTGGCGCATCTCGCCGATCCGGTCGAGGCCATTGAAGAGCGTGATGTTACTCGACGCCGAATAGGACTCGAAGGTCTGGTCGATCGAGATGTCCTCGCTTCGCTCCGACCCTTCGATGGGAACGGTCGTCTCGAAGAAGGCATCCTCCCCACCGATGGTAAGGGGCAAGGGATCGCCGTTCGCATCGAGGAAGGTCACTGGCGCCAGGACGTTCTGCGTGTCGAAGACGGTCTGATCGAGCTCCGTGCGCTTGGACTTCTGGTAGTTGAAGTTCGCGCTCAGGTTCGGCAGCCACTGCATGAGGGCGGCCCGCTTGCCGGTGATGGCCGTGAGCACGTCCTCCTCGAAGCGCCCGAGCGTCACCGAGCCGACCTCGGCCGCCCGGATGCACTCCTCGAGAGTGGCCGGCTGGCCGTCGTAGATCGCCCCGAGCGCGTCCTCGAGCGCGTCGAGCTTCTGCTCGAGCTGCGCGGTGGCGTTCGGAACGAAGATCAGGCTCGCGACCAGCGCGAGAGCGAATGCACGGCCGATCAGAACGGCGCGGCGATGGACGGATTGCATGAACGCCTCCTCGGGAACGACGGGCGGGATCGGGGCTTGCCCGTTCGTCCCGCGGACTCGACTTCCTACGCGGGACGCACGGATGGGTTACAGGGTTCGCTCGATGAAGGGCACCGGAATGCGCCGCCGCCGCACGAGAACCCGAACACGAACGCCGGTCCCCCCTCGGGAACCGGCGTCGGAATCACGTAGACCTGACGTCCACTAGAACAGCGTGAAGTTGTACGGAAGCGTCACCCAGACCTCGACCGGGATGTTTCGCTGCTTCCCGGGCGTGAAGGTCGCCCGCCGCGCGGCCACGAGGGCCGCCGCGTCGAGGACCTGGTGCACACTCCTGGAAATGCGCGCCTGCTTGACCCGGCCGTCGGTTCCGACGAGCACGTCGACCAGCACCTGGCCCTCCAGGCCGGCCTCACGCGCGAACTCGGAGTACTCGGGAGGCACGTAGCTGACGATCTCGGGCTTGGTGTCGAAGGCGACGAAATCGTTGCCTCCTCCGGAAGCCCCACCCGGCGGCAACGGCGGCGGACCGCCGAAGTTCTCGGGCAACGTCTCGGCGATGTCGATGTCGTCCTCCACCTCGGCGTCGGGCGCAGCCTCGATCGGGACCTGCGGCTTGGGCAGTTCCTTCGGGGGCGGCGGGATGTCCACGGCCTCGGGGATGTCGACGACCTCCACCGTCTCCTGCTTCAGCTCGTACTTCTCGATCTTCAACTCGGGGCTGAAGAGGAAGACCAGGAGCCAGACGACCAGCGAGATACCGGTTGCCCACCGAAGGGTCGTGTTGTAGCCCGCCTTGAAGCGATCGTTCTCTGTGGCGAGACCGACTGCTTCCCAGCTCGTGGGCTGCGGATTGTGCGTCGTGTCGGACATGCGTCACCTAGAACTTCGGCTGGGCGCCTTCGACCTTGTTGTTGAAGGACACGCGCACCGCGTTGACCTTCTTCAACTCTTCCATGATCCGGTCCATGACCGCGTAATCCGTGTCGACGTCGCCCTGGAAGGCGACGATGGTCATGGGATTCGTCTGCACGCTCTGCGCCATCAACTGGGCAGCGCGCTGCTCGGTCACCAGGGTGTCGTCCACTGAGATCCGACCGAAACGATCGACGTAGATGTTCCGGATGTCGTCGCGCTTGATCTCGTTGCCCGATTCCGCACGCGGCAGATCGACCTCGAGACCGTCCTCCGTCTTGAAGACCGTAGTGACCATGAAGAAGATCAGTAGGAGGAACACGATGTCACCCATCGACGCCGTCGGGACGGTGGCCTTCGTCTTCTGATTACGTTCGAAATTCACGGCCGCTCCCTACGTTCCGCTCATCTTGATCGAGACGCGCCGACACTCGGCCAGACGCACCTCGTCGAGAACCGCCGCGAACTGACCGTAGTCGCTCGCCGGATGGTTCTCGATGATCACGATGAGTTTCGGGTTCTCCATCAGCATCTTCGAAAGGCGATTCTTGATCGCGTTGATCACGATCGGCTCACCGTCGAGCAAAGTGATGTTGTTCTGCGTGATCTCCAGAGTCGTGGTGTTCGACTCCTTGACCCGAATCGTCTCCTGCTGGTCGGATGCCGCCGGCAAAATGAAGGGCATGCCGATGTCCTGCTGGAACACCGTCACGACCATGAAGTAGATCAAGAGGAGGAACACGATGTCCGAGATGGACGACATGTTCAGCTCGTCTTGTTCCCTTCGGTATTTTCTGATCTTGACCGCCATGCTCGCACTCCCGCCGAGAGGGGATGGTCCCGCCTAGCGGCCACCGATCTGGGTCAGTTCCTCGACGAGCTCGGACGAGGTCTCTTCCATCTCGATGATGAAGCGATCGATCACCGACAGGAAGAAGGAGTGGCCGAGCGAAGCCGGGATGGCGACGATCAGACCGGTCGCGGTCGTGATCAGCGCCTCGGAGATACCGCTCGCGACGAGCTTCGCGTTGACGTTGTCGGCGTTGGCGATGGCCTCGAAGGCCGAGATCATACCGGACACCGTACCGAGGAAGCCGAGCAGCGGCGCGGTGTTCGCGACGGCCGACAGGGCCACCAGTCCGCGCTCGAGGAAGGCCATCTCGATCGTACCCGAGGTCTCGATCGCCTTCTCCACGGCCTCGGTGCCACGGTCGGCACGCATCAAGCCACTGTGGAGGATCGCTGCGATCGGACCGCGCGTGCGCTCGCAGACCTGCGCCGCTTCGCTCACGCCCTCGCTGCGCAGCGTCGTGATGACGGTGCCGATCAGGCGACGGGTGTTCGTGCGGGCCTTGGCGAGCGTGTACAGACGCTCGAAGATGATCGCCATCGCGACGAGCGCCGCGGTGAGCAGGCCCCACATGAAGTTTCCACCGGCGACGAAGAGCTTGCCCGCGCCACTCTGGCCGAGCGGGGTCTCTTCGAACCAACCCATGATCCCACCGCGAGGCTCGACGACCACGACGGCCTCGGCCTGGGAGTCGGAGGTCGACCACGCCAGCGAGTCCGAGGTGTTCATGACGCCCTCGATGTTGAGAGCGGGTTCCTCGGCGTCGTCCTGGGCGACAGCGGGCGCGGCGAACGCGAAGATCAGCAGCGCCAACATCGCGATCGGGAGCAGACCATTGCGAGACATGGTTGGCCTCGTCCTTTCTCGAATTGATACTTTCCCAAAGAAGCGCGCCCATCGGAACCGAACGCGGCCGATGAACGTCGAAATCGGGGACTCTCCCCAGACGGCAACCCAGGCTGTCCACCCGAGCCATTCACCTTCGCGGTGATGACCGGTCGGACCCTGTGGGCCCCGCCGCAGCGGGCTTCCCCGATCAGGTCCTCGACAGTCCGGACAGGCCCCTCACACGGTGCCCGCGGACCCAATCGAGGAGACCGGGCAGGCGAGAACGGCGGTTGGATTCCGTTCACAAAACGACGCGGAGTATATCCATCCGCTTCCGGACGGTCAACCCTGCGAATTGCTGGCAACGTGTTGTATGCCAAGCGCTTGTGAACGAGACCGAAAACTTTGCCGGATCGGGACCGACCGGAACCGATTCGGCACTGCGCAATGTACGTCCACCCCCCACCAAGGGGCAAGGGGCCGTGCACGGGTTCCTCTAGTGATGGGTCCGGAGATTGGAATAGTCCAGCTGGTAGCGCCCGATACCCGTCCGGTCGACGAAGAGGAAGCGCAGATCGATGTCCTCGCTCCAGACACGCATCTCGTCGAAGAGCGGGTCCCCCATGGATTCGTAGCGCCACAATTCGAAACTCCCCTCGCGCCCGACGCGACGGAAATTGCGTTGCTTGTCCAGATCCGCCTCCGACTCCAGGAGCGACTCCTCCGCCGTCCGACTCTCCACGGAGATGAACTCACCGTCGGTGTCCTGTCCGGTCCGGTTCGTCGGCCGCGCGAAGTAGCCCTGGAGACTGACGTTGAAGGTCCCGTGGACTCGCTCGATGGCCTCCGCCAGCTCGTCACCCGTCGACGGCATCACCGTGACCTCTGTCTCCGACGGCGGCCCGTAGCGGATGTAGATCTTCCCGCGATCGGTCAGCGGACCGCGGCGCTGGGCCTCTCCGAAGTGGCGCGTCGCGTAGATCACGCGGGCAAGGAAACGCTCGTAGATCTCGTTCCGGGCGGTCCCTGGCGTCGGGTCTCGCTCGTCCCAGAAGCGCTGGATCCGCTGGATCTGGACCGAGCGACTGAGACGCTGGAACTCGACGAACTCGTCCGCGCTGAGCACGAGTTCCGCCTCCATCATGACGTCGTCACGTGCCTGCGTCGCCCGGGCGATGTGCCAGCTGACGGTGAATTCGCTCTCCAGGACCTGCTCCGGGTACCACTGCGGAATCAGTCGGAGCACGTAGTTCCCGTCGGGCAAAAGCTCGAGCGGCAGGCGGATCTTCGCCGCGTCGATCGTGGCGCGCGGTTCCAGCTCCAGGACGGTCGCGTCCATCGATCCGTACTCCAGGTCGTGGATCTCCACACCCAAGCGCAGAACCTCGCCTGGCGGCGCCCCCATGACCTCGACGTAGGCTTCGAGGGTGTCCTGGGTGACACCGTAGAGGCGCTCCGGATGCGGCAAGGCGCTGCCCGTGCTCCGGAGCTGGAACTCTGGATCACTGACGCGCGCCAGGCCTTCAGGCCAGCGCGGGACCTCCAGAACGCCGGAGACCCTTGCATGCCGAGCCACGACGTCGGACGCCTTGACCGTGCGCTCGTAGATCGTCGCCAGATAGGCGTCGAGTCGACCGACCGAACCGGGTCCTTCCACGACGGAACCTGACGCGGCTCCCGAACGCGCGCGTGCGGGCTCGTCGAGGACGTGGAGTTCCACGGTGGCTGCCCAAAGGCCTTCGGGAACGCGCGCTGCGATCTCGAGCAATTCGAAGTGGAGCAAGGGGTCGGAGGGCCCGGAGTCCCGGTCCCCGACGACCCGGAAGACCTGCAGGGTGTCGACCGCCACCACGCCCTCGCGCGCGAGCTTGAGGGACACCACGACGTCGCAGATCCAGCGATCGGGACCGGCGTTCCGGGCCTGCGAAAGCAGGTCGTCATGGTCGACCCGCACCGCGAGATCGACGCGCGCCGCTCCGTCTTCCTCGTAGAAGATCGGCATGTCGGCGAGGAAATCGATCTCTCCTGAGCCCTGAAGCGGAGACCGCACGCCGGCCTCGGCGCCCCGAGCAACGAGTACGAGCATCAGCGGAAGGATCAGCAGTCCGAGCGCTGCTTGGCGAGGAGACATGTTCAAGACCTTCCCAAGGGGCTCCTTCGAATGTACGGACGAAACACCCCGCCGTGCTACGCGAACGCCGACCGGTGATCCCGGTCGGCGTCGCTTTCGTCCCTGCCGCGCCTCTCTGGCGCGAGCTCGCGATCAGTAGGTGATCGACATCGTCACGCGGTGAACGTTGCCCAGATCCGCCATGTCGACCCAACTGTAGTCGAGATCGACCCAGCTCCGCGGTCCGGTCGTGACGCGCCAACCGGCACCGACGGCCAGACCGTCGGCGTCGTAATTCAGGTTGTACCCTCCGCGCAGGAACATGACGTCGTTCAGGCTGTACTCAAGGCCCATGTTCGCGCGCTCGGCGTTGTCGACCGGATGCGAGAACTCGCTCGAGGCGATGACCTTCTGGCTGCCCATGCGGATCACGTCGAAGGCGAAGCCCACCTTGAACATGGTCGGCAGTCGCGCCGGACGTTCGTCGAAGGTGATGTCGGCGCCGAGACTCTGGATCGACATTCCGATCTTCATCCCGCGAATCCCGATGCGGTAGAGAATCCCGATGTCGGCGAAGGCCGCGTTGACCGTGTAGTCCGCAAGGCCGACGTTCATGTAGTTGAGCGTGACACCCGCGGAGAACTTGTCGGTGAAGAATCGCGAGTAGGTCAGACCCAACGTCGCCATCCCCGAGTCGAACTCGCGCCCCGTGCCCTCTGGCTCGTACGCCGTACGCTCGATCTGCGGGTCCATCCACACCGCCCGGCCACTCAGGGCGAAGGTGCCCGGAATGCTGCGCGGATTGAACACGTACGCACCGTGGGTCACGTTGATGTCGGCCGGCCATTCGACCTGACTGAACGAGACCTGGTTGTCGCGCACACCGACGATGCCCGCCGGATTCCAGTACACGGATTCAGCGTTGTCGCCGACCGCCGTGTACGCCGAGCCCATGCCCGTCGCGCGGGCACTGACACCGATCTTCAGGAATTGCGCGCCGAAGGTACCGACCTTCGCGAAGATCTCGGCAGCCTGGACCGTCGACGCACTCGAGAAGATCAGACCGGCCCCGACAGCCAGAGCGAGAAGAGTCTGACGCACCTTCATCGAAACAACCTCCGCTCGACGCGAGCGACCTCGGGTCCGAATGACCCCTTCAACACAAGATACGATCGACGTTCCCATCATCGCACCACCACGAAGCGACCCACGACCCGTTCGAAATCGGTGTCGTCGGACTCGACCGAATACAGATAGATCCCGCTCACGACCTCCTGGCCGTTGCGCGAGACGAGATTCCAGAAGGCAGAACCGCCGCGGTTGTCGAAGCCTTCCGAGCCGACCTCACCGAGCGTCGTCCCATCATGCTCGATCGTCTCCACCAGGTCACCGGCCAGCGTGTAGATCCGAATCGTATTCCGGGCCGCTGGCAGGTTGGCGAACATGATCCGAACGCCCGTCGGGTCGTCGCTGTTCGGACTGAACTGACTGAACTCCGCCAGGGCCTCGCGGGTGGCCGGATTCGGCACCACGTAGATGTCCTGGCCCCGTTCCTCGCGGAGTTCGGTGGACTGCGCCGGAGACTTCGGAACCGCGAACGCGAAGTTGCTCTGCGCGTCTCCGGAGAGTCCCGGCCCGAGCGGCAAGAGGCCTTCGGCCCCTGCTTCGGCCAGGAAGTCCGTCGCGGTCACCGAGTAGAAGTAGGCCAGCCCGTTGAAGACGTCCTTGTCGACATACTCGTAGAAGCGCACGCCCTGCTCGACGAAGTAGGCGGTGTCGATCGGCGCGTAGTTCGCTTCCCACTCCTGCAACTCAGGATACTTCTGACCGACCAGAGAGGGCGCCCCCGTCTTCGGATCCAGATAGCGCATCACCTGATCGGGCTCGATCGATGGCGACAGGCGGTCCTCGAACTCCGGATCCTCGAGGATGCGACTCACGAGGTCACGGGCGGACGCGAGGCCTTCGTACAGTGGATCGTCCAGGCGGTACATCGCCGGCGTGTAGGACACGGCCTCCAGACCTGTATTCGCACCCAGAGGGAGGCGCTGTGTGATGATCTCGTTGCGCACGAAGCGCCGATCCTCGAAGTAATTCACCACGTCGAACTCCGCGATCAGGCTCCAGAGCTCGGACTCCGGCCCATTCTCGATCGAACTACCGTCAGGCCGTTCCCAGCCCGCCGCGCGCCAGATCAGATAGCTCTCGAAGTCGACTTCCTGCAGACGCAGATCGGGCGTGATCTCCGAGATGTTGCTCCAGAAGACGTGGACCCGGTTGTCGGCGGGAACCAAACGGAGATTCGGCGCGGGAGGCGCAAGACCGACCAGCCAGCGAACCGGGAACTCCTTGCCCTTGATCCCGGTGCAACCACTCAGGTCCGCCTCGTCGGTCGTAGCGTCATCGGCGCAATTGAGCGCTCCACGACGCTCTTCGACCTGGCAATCCGCGTTCTGGTAGAAGCATCCGTCCTCGTCGAGGTCCTCTTCGTTCACGGGCGGCGGGAACTCGTCGTCCGGGTCCAGTCCGGCCGTGTCGCACGGGCTGAAGAACAGGTCGAAGATCGCGTTCGGATCCTCGGTGAAATCACTCTGGCAGACCTTCGTTTCACGTCCCTCGATGCCGGTTTCATCGTTGAGGTCGCGGTTGAAGTAGTTGCCGTTGTAGGTCAACACGGCTTCCGATGCGTTGCGGAACAGCCCGTCCTCGCCCTCGCCGATCACCATTGCCATCTGGAACTTCAGCTGATCACCCTGGGTCAGGCCCGAGAAGGGTCCGGTCGAGATCAGGATACGGAAATCGTTGGCCTTGTTCTGACCCGGCTGCGGCGTCGAGTCGTACTCGCGGCGCGAGAGCAGGTCGTAGCGTTCGGCGTCGTTGCTCGGATCACCACCGCGGTCGAAGGGCTGGTTGCCCGCGAACTGCTGGAAGCTCGTGATCCCGACCTGCACCGGCGCCTCGACACCCAGCGGATCGATCGGGTGGTCGAGGTACATGATCCCGATGAAGCCCGGCGCCTGACCGCCGTCACCGTCCTCGTCGTACATGTAGGCGACGCGGATCGGGGTGAACTGACCATCGGCCGCGCGGATCCGACCGTCGAAGAATCCTGGCAGGTCGTCCGACGCGATTCCCGAGCCCGAGCGCGCGCCGATGTCGCAGTCGGCGAAGAGGCCGACGAAGACGTTCTCGAGGTCGACGGAGAAGTTCTCGGTCGGGATGACCGTGAACTCGAAACCGATGAAGTCGTCGACCGAGTCGGCTTCCCAGGCGAAGCTCTCCTGCACGACGCGGATGTTCAGCGGTTCGTGATCGGGATTGTTCTCGATCACGAGCGGCGTGTCGTCGCTGAGCGTGGTCCGGAAGTGCTGGTTGCTCACCGCGCCAAAGTCCTCGTCGACGAGGCCGTCGTCGTCGTTGTCACGACCGTCCAACGGATCCTCGTCTTCCAGACCGTCCTGATCGTCGTCGAAGCTCGGGTCAGGGTAGCGGGCGCCACCGGCCGCACCCTGGAAGGTCGACCAGATCGTGTCGAGCGGATCGTTCGGGTTGGCGCGCAATTCGAAACCACCGCGCGCACTGGTCGTCACCACCGGCACCGCGTTCTTCAGGGCACCGATCCAGATCGCGCCCTCGTACAGGTAGTCGACGCCGCTGCCCGCGGGCCACATCGCGCTCGGCGCGTCGCTCCACGACCGTCCGGTCCCCGGCTGCGAACCGATGAGGCCGAAGTTCGTCATGTGCAACTGGATCTCGCCCACGTTGTGGACGAACTCGCCGTCGAGCGTGTAGGCCCCTCTCCGATCGCCCTTGTCGAGCACCGGGGAGTAGGGATCTCCGTTCGCGTCGTACTCGAGCGCCTGCGCCCAGGTGGGCAGCACGAGGAGCATCGCGACCACGGCGGCCTTGGCTGTCTCGACAGCGGCGGAACGGCCGCCACGGGCCGTGAACCTCTCGGTCATTCTGTTCACGCCTCCTCGCCTCCTAGAATTGCCAGCCGATGCCGACACGGAAGAGTCGGTGCTGGGAAAACACGCGGGGATCGTTGAGGGGGACGAAGTCGCTGACCGCGTCACCGTCGATGTCCTGCAGGTAGGCATTGCCGTACTTGCCGGTCTCGGTCAAGTAAGCCGCGCCGTTCACTGCGGCGTCGATCGGCCCCGGGAAGAAGCCTGCGCCGGCCGCGTTCACCGCGTCCTCGTTCAACAGATTCAGACCCTGAAGATAGAGCGTCAGGTTCTGACCATAGAAATTGACCGTCCGCTCGGCCTGGATACGAACCGAGTAGGTCGGCGGAAAGCGCTCGCTGTTCTCGAGCAACGGGTCGACCTTGCGCTCGAATCGGAAGTTCGGCGTCCACGGGAAGCCACTGCCGTAGTCGAAGGTCACCGCCGCCGCCCACTTCTGAGGCTCGGCGATGCGGAGACTCATCGCGACCGAATGACGGAGGTCCCAACTCAGCGGGAGCTCCTGGTTCGGAAGGAACTGCAGACCGTTCGGGTTCGCGCCGAATTCCTGACTCGATGCCACACCGTCCGCGAAGGCGTAGGTGTAGGAGATGTCGAAGGCCCATCGGTTGTGGAATCGACGCTCGAGCGTGAGCTCGAGACCGCGCGCGTTGCCGTAGGCCAGGTTGATGTAGCGACTGACGATCGAACCCGTCGCCTCGTCGACCGTCTGCGTCGCCGCGATCAGGCCGAAGATGTCGCGGTTGTAGACCGCGAATTGCGCCGCCAGGAAGTCGTTGAACTGGTGCTTCACGCCGGCCTGGTACTGCACCGTGAGCTCGGAGTCCAGATTCGGATTACCGAGCGTCGACGAGTTCCCGACCACCGCTTGACTCGCGAAAAGGACGTCGCGACCGGGGAACTGGATGAAGCGCCCGTAATGGAAGTTGAACGCGTCCTTGTCCGTGATCGGGAACGCGAAGCCCAATCGCGGCGTGATCTGGTGCTTGTACTTGTAGACGTTGCGATCGAGATCCTCGTTGTCGACATCGATCTGCGCCGCCGACCCGGGCGAGAACATGTCCCAACGGAAGCCACCGCTCAGGACCATGCCCTCGTACTCCCAGCGATCCTGGATGTAGAAGGACGCCTCGGGATTGTAGGTCTGGAAGATGTTGCGCGCGGCCCCCTGCTGCCGGAGCCCCGTGAGGCGATCGACTACGCTGATGCCGGGGAAGGTGTACTGCTCACGACGCAGGTCGTTGTAGAGGACACGAAAGCCGAACTTGAGCTTGTGACCCGCATAGCGATTGCTCGTGATGTCGAAGTTCAGCGAGTACTGGTCCGACTCCTGATCCTGGTAGTTCGGCCAGTCGCTCTGGTCGGTCACGAACACGGGGTTGTCGTCATCCGTGTAGTAATCACGACTACCCTCGTACTGCAGGGTCTCTCCGTTGAAGGGCCCCGCGGTCCGCACGCCGCCGTGCAAGAAGCCATACTTCGAGACGTCGTCGCGCACGTCGGCGAGCACCGAGAACGAGACACGCGCGAGCTTGAGCTCGTAGAAAGTGTCGTCGGTCAGAGTCTGGCGCCAGAAGAGCTTGAGTTGCTCGCTGTAGCGCTGGTTCTGCGGGCCGTAGTCGGCCGAGTTCACGTATTGGTAGCTCGAATCCTCCGGGACCGTGCTGAACAAGCCCTCCGGATTGCGTGCTCCGACGAAGACGGGTTGTGCGATGACGGTACGCTGCACGCCGCGGATGTTGCGCAGGGTCATGACCGGCATCGCCACGGTCCGGGTGCCCGATCCCGTGTTGGTCGAAACCGGACGCATCGTCGCGATCTCGTTGATCCGATCGAGCCACGGACCGGCGAAGAAAGTGTCGTACGAACCCGGTGCGACCAGGGTGCCTCCGCCGAAGACGACCGGCATCCGCACCAACTGCCGCACGTAGCCCTGGACGTCCCAGTTCGGCGAGAACTGCTCACTGCGCGTCAGGTTCCCGATGTACTCGGCGGTGATCTTCTTGCGGTTCTCGTCGAACTGGTAGGCCAGCTTCACCGAGCCGTTCACCGAGTTCACCTGACGGCGACGGTACTTGAACAGCTCCGTGCCGAAGAGCTCGACCTTCGTCTCCGGACGCTCGGCCCGGTTGAAGTTCTCGTTGTCGGTGAAACGCAGATCACCCGCGATCCAGTAGGTGAGGTTGTCCACCAGGTACGTCGGTCCACCGAAGCCGAACTCGAAGCGGTCGAAGTTCGTGTAGGTGCGGTCCTGGCGTCCGAAATCGTCGGTGGTGAAACGGGCGTTGAACTCGAAATCGTCGGCCTTGCCTTCGCGCGTGACGATGTCGACGAAGCCCGAGAGTGCGTTGCCGTACTCGGGATCCTGCCCGCCGGTCACCGTCTCGATCTGGCCGATCGAGAAGGTCGACACGGAGATGTTCGCGCCGCCGAGAGGATCGTCGACCGCGACGCCGTCGACGCGGAACGAGACCTCACCCGAGCGCCCACCGCGAACGTAGAGTTCGCCACCGCGACTGACGACACCGGCCTGACGCGCGACGGCCTCTTCGACCGAATCGACCGCGTAGTCCGTGAGATCCTCACTGCCGATCGTGTAGACGGTCTCGGTGTCCTTGACCTCGACCATGATGGCGTCGGCCGTGACCGTGAAGGCGTCGAAGGTCTTCGCGATCGTCACCTCGAGGTCGTAGGTGAGATTCAACGTCTCGCCGGCGGCCAACGTGATTTCTTCGTCGACCGGCTTGAAGCCCAGGTACAGGACGCGGAGACGGTAGCGTCCCGCAGGCAGGCCGTTCAGGAAGAAGCGGCCGCCGCCGAGCGACATGCTCCCCCACTGCGTTTCCTCGGGCAGCTTCAGGAGGACGACGTTCGCGTAGTCGAGAGGCTCGCCGGTTTCCTCATTGCGGATCGTTCCGGAGATGCTGCCGACACCCTGGGCCGCAACGTCGTCGACGACGCCAGGCGCGAAGCCACCGGCGAGGACGAGGACCAGAATCGCGAGCCACGGCACACGCCGGGCAGGGCGCGTGTCGTTCCTCGTTGCGGACGTGTCACGTCCGAGCCGACCACGATGCGGCATGACTGAGCTCCTTCGCACGGAACCGGTTCGCACGGGGATGTTTCCTACTCGAATTCGTTCCACAGCAGATGCCTCGGCGAACTCCACACGGTCACGTCCTCCCTCGGTCCGCTGCCGAAGACTCGGTCCGCGGCCGGGGGCGATGAGCCGGTCCGCGCGGGCTTTGGTCGCGCGCCGGAACTTCACCTGTCCACCTGCGTTCCTGTCCAGAAGCCCCGATCTCATCGGTCCGGGTGGGACGGACGGTGGGGGACGATCCCGGGACTCCGTGTTGTTCATGCTCGGTGGCCCGGAAGCCACCCACGTCAAGACGAACCAGAACGCGACACGCGGCCCCGACCTGGTCCTAGAACTGGCGATTTCGGACCTGCGACCTGCCGCAATGCGACGAGCTCACGTTCGAGCGTCGACGCCCCCGGTCATGGCGAGACGGGGTCGATGCGTCGACGTAGGGTCCCGAACGGGCAGGGATTCCGACGTCACGGCCGGAATATACGGGGCGCAAAATGGCGTGTCAACCCGACGCGGTTCGGCTCAAGTCGAGAAAATCCAAGAGTTTGCACGATCCGGGACGAACCGGTGATCCCACGGGTCTCGACTCCGTGAAGAGCCTCACACATTCGCGAGATCAAGATTCGGCTCTTATGCCGAATCATGGACTTTCAGAGGCTTCCGGCACGGCGTCTCGAAGGCGTCGCGTGACCTCGTGGGTCGGTGCGGCGATCAATCGCGCCGCCGGCCCCGTTTCGACCACGCGCCCGGCATCGAGTACGACGATCTCCTCGCTCACGTGCTCGACCACCGCGAGGTCGTGGGCGATGAACAGCATGCTCAGCCCCAGTTCGCGCTGGAGTTCGGCGAGTAGGTTGAGGACCTGGGCCTGGACGCTCACGTCCAGAGCGGAGACCGGCTCGTCGGCGATCACCAGGCGGGGACGCAGTGCCAGCGCGCGCGCGATCCCGATCCGCTGACGCTGTCCCCCACTGAACTCGTGGGGATACCGGTCGGCGTGGGAAGGTCGCAGTCCGACCATCTCCAGGAGTTCGCGCACGCGTTGGCGGCGCGAGTCCCGATCTCCGATCCGATGGACACGGAGCGGCTCCTCCAGAGCATCGCCGATCGTCAGTCGCGGATTGAGACTCGAGTAGGGATCCTGGAAGACGATCTGCATGTGACGACGGAAACGCCGCAAATCCTCGCGGGCGAGCGCGCGGACGTCGACCCCTCCCAGCTCGATCGACCCGTCGGTCGGCTCGATCAGGCGGAGCACGCAGCGACCGATCGTGGATTTCCCCGACCCGCTCGCTCCGACCAGACCCATGGTCCGCCCGGGCATGACGTCGAGATCGACACCGTCGACGGCGATCACGTCCTCTCCACGGCCGAAGGCGCGCCGGGTCGGATAGACCTTGCGGAGACCGCGCACGCGGAGCAGCGGCGCGTCGGGCCGGATCCTCGGCTCAGGCATCGATCCACTCCCCTCGCGCTCGCACCGTGGTGCGCTCGTGGCAGGCGACCATCCGTCCCGGGCCGTCCTCGACCGCCGCCGGAACTTCCTCGTGACACCGCGCGACGGCATAGGGGCAACGCGGGTGGAATCGACACCCGGACGGCCGGTCGAAAACGTCGGGCACGTTGCCGGGAATCGACGGCAGACGCTCCTGCCGTTTTCCCAGGACCGGCCGGCAGGCCAGCAAGCCCAACGTGTAGGGATGCGATGGTGCCCGGAAGACCGCATCGCTCGGCCCCGACTCGACGATCCGACCGGCGTACATCACCGCGATCTCCTGCGCACGCTGGGCTGCCAGTGCGAGGTCGTGGGTGACGAGCAGCACGGCCATCCGTCGCCGCGCGCACAGTTCGTCCAGCAGATCCAGGATCTGGCGTTGGGTCGTCACGTCGAGTGCCGTGGTGGGCTCGTCGGCCAGGAGCACGGCGGGATCACCGGCCAAGGCCATCGCGATCATCACCCGCTGCCGCATGCCCCCGGACATTTCGTGGGGCAATTGCCTCGCTCGGTCTGCGGGACGGTCGATCCCGACCTCCTCGATCAATGCGACCGCACGCTCCCAAGCCTTGCTCCGGGACTCCGCCGCATGCAGTCGGCGCACCTCGGCGATCTGTTCGCCGCAGGAGAACACGGGATTGAGACTCGTCATGGGTTCCTGGAAGACCATGGCGATCCCGCGTCCGCGGATCCGGCGCATCGTCCGCACCGGCGCGTTCGTCAGGTCCTGCCCGTCGAAGAGCACGCGACCGCCGGCCAGGCGCGCCGCGGGACGCGGCAGAAGGCGGAGGATCGCGAGTGCGGACATGCTCTTGCCACATCCACTCTCCCCCACCAGTGCAAGCGTCCGGCCCCGACGCAACTCGAGGTCGATGCCATCGACCACGTTCGTACGCCGCCCCTCGACCTCGAGCTCCACCACGAGGTCTTCGACGCGCAGGACCGCATCATCGACGGCCGGATTCGCGGAAGTGGAGGTCATCGGCATCTCAGTCGTCGAGGGATCCGGTCCCGGAGAGCGAACGCGGGTCGAGCGCGTCGCGCAATCCGTCGCCGAGAAGGTTGAAGCCGAGCACGGTCCACGTGATGGCCGCGCCCGGGAAGACGGCCAACCACCAGGCGTCGACCAGGTTGTCCCGTCCGGCTCGGATCAGCATGCCCCAACTCACCCACGGGTCCTGCACGCCCAGTCCCAGGAAGCTGAGAAAGCTCTCCGCCAGGATCGCATTGCCCACGCGCAGGGTCGACAACGCGAGCACGGGCGCCAGAGTGGCCGGAAGCACGTGACGGCGCAAGACCTCGAGGTCCGGCACGCCCAGGGCTCGCGCGGCCTCCACGTATTCGACCTCGCGCTGCTGCAGGACCTGCCCGCGCACGACGCGCGCCACACCCATCCAGCCCGTCGCCCCGAGCACCACCACGATCCATCCCGGCCCCGGTTCGACCAGCGCGACGAGCAGTAGGACGAGGAACAGACGCGGGAAGGCCAACGCAAGATCGGTGAAGCGCATCAACACACCGTCGACCCAACGTCCGTGCCATGCGGCGAGCGCACCGATCATGGTCCCCAGGCCCACGCTCACCACGACGCTCGCCACCGCGATGCCGAGCGAAACGCGCGCCCCGTGGACGACGCGGCTGAACACGTCGCGGCCGAGGAGGTCGGTCCCCATCCAGTGGCTCACGCTCGGTGCGGCGTAGCGGTCGATGACCGCGTCCCCCATGAGATCCGGAGAATGGACGACCAGCAGAGGGGCGAAGATTCCCACGAAGGCGAGACCGAGGACGGTGAACAATCCGGCTCTCGAAAGGGGGTCCCGGAGGATTGCGACCCACTCGATCGCCCGGCGACGCCACGTCGCCTTCGCCCACGCGAAAGGCCAGAACACGGCGAGCCACGCCGCGACCGCGGCGGCTTCTCCTTCGAGCCCCAAGAGCATGCGACCGGCTTCCGCGCCGTGCAGTACGAGCACGCAGGGCAGCGCCGCAGCCAGGATCCACCATCGACGCGGGTTCATGTCTGCGTCCGGATCCTCGGATCGACCCACGCGTAGGCCAGATCCGCCAGGAGATTGCCGAGGACGACCAACACCGCCGACACGGCCGTGGTCGCGAGCACGACCGGCGTGTCCCGGGCCATCAGGGCCTCGACGGTGACGCGTCCCATGCCGGGCCAACCGAAGACGACCTCGGTCGCGACCGCCCCGCTCAACAAGAAAGGAATTCCCAGGCCGACGAGGCTGACCAGCGCCACCGACGCCGGACGCAAAGCGTGCTTGCCGAAGATGACGCGCGGCGGAAGCCCCTTGGCGCGCGCGGTACGGACGAAGTCCTCTTGCAATGTCAGTAGCAGGGAGTTGCGCAGCACGCGCGCGACCGAGGCCGTTCCCGCGAGCCCGAGCACGAAGACCGGCATGGCCAAGTGACGCACGTTCTCGACGAACCACGTCAGGAAGCCGACCTCGTCGAGCGCAACCGAGGGAGTGCCTCCGCTCGGCAACCACCGCAAGTGGTAGCTCAACAACAACTGGAGCATGAGTCCGAGCCAGAAGGTCGGAAGGCTGTAGAGCACCAACGTTCCGACGTCGCTGGCCCGCGTGCTCCACCGTGCACCCCGCCTCGTCCACCAGAGGCCGAGCGCGATTCCCACCGCGAAATGCAACACGAAGGCCGACACCGTGAGTTGCAGTGTCCGGGGCACCGCCTCCAGGAGGACGTCGAGCACGGGACGCTGACTGACGATGCTGATGCCGAGATCTCCGCGCAACACGCCACCCATCCAGTCCACGTAGCGCACGGCGACCGGACGGTCGAGACCGTAGGCGGCACGAAGCCTTTCGAGATCTTCCGCGGACGTCTCGGGGCCGGAGAGAAGGTCGATGGGATCACCCGGCGTCAGGTGCACCATGAAGAAGGTGACCGTCAGCACGCCCCACACGAGGAGCAGGGACGTGAACAGCCGACGAAGCAGGTAGACGGTCATGGCACTCCGTTTGCGGGCCGACCCGCAAGGTGGCGCGACGCCACGGGCTCCGTCAAGGGGCATCACGGTCGCAGAGGTCTGGCCGAGGTCTTGGCTCAAGGTCCGGCCGCCGGGGGCGATAACTCTTTACACGACTCCTGAAGCATCGGGACGGACCGCCGCCCGATCCACACCCAAGCCTGACATCCGGGAGCGTCCATGTCCCCCTACGCCGCCTGCGCGCGCGCCCGCCGCGCTGCGCCTGCTTCGCGTGCACTTCTCTGGTTCGCGGCCGCCATGCTGGCCGGGTGCACGATCGAAGAACCGACTCTGCCGACCTTCGAGTCCGAGTGGCTCGTCCCGATCGGCGAGTACGAGAAAACAGTCCAGGAAATCATCGAGGACGAACCCGATTTCGTGATCGGGCAGGACGGGGCGATCTCCCTCTCCACCAGCGGCGATCTCGACGGGGTGGCGGTCGGCGACCAGCTCGACGTCGACGTCGATGGGATGAGCTTCGAAGCGGCGATCGGCAACGTCTCGATCGACGCCAGCGACCCGATCGGATTCGACAACCGGCTCGGCGATCTCTATCCCCAGGCCGAGCTCGTCGACGGTTTCACGATGCCCGTGCCGGGCTTCACCTTCGATCTCACGACCGACCCCCAGGACATCCCCGGCTTCGAGTCGGCAACCCTGGCGAGCGGCGGCTTGCGTGTCGAGGTCGTCAACGGACTTCCCGTTCCCGTCGGCGGGACCGCGCCGCCCGAGCAGTTCGCGATCGTGCTCTTCGACCCGGACACCGGTTCGACCCTTCTCGACGTCACCGTGCCGAACGCGATCCTGGCCGGGAGTACCTTCGAGCGGACATTCGATCTCAGCGGTGAGACGATTCCGGATCAGGTCGCCGTCCGCTTGACCGGAGGAAGCGAGGGAAGTGCGACACCGGTGACCGTGGACGCCGACGCACAACTCGCCGTTCTCGTGCAGACCACGCCTTTGGACGTGCTCGAGGCCGTTGCTAGCTTCGGCGCCCAGTCCTTCGTCGACACCTCGGCCGTGGAGATGCCCGACTCGATCCAGGTGCGGTCCGCCGTGATCTCGTCCGGGACACTGACCTTCCGCATGCGCAACGACCTGCCCCTGGACGCGGTCGCGACCATCGACATCCCGGCTTTCGTCTCCGACGCGGGTGCCCCGCTCCAACTGGTCGTACCGTTGGCAGCCGGATCGAACTCCACGCGCCAAGCCGATCTCTCCGACTACACGATGCAATTCGACGACGGCCTCGGTCAGGATCTCGTGGTGACGGCGAACGTCTTCACGCCGGGCACCGACGGCAACTCCGTGACGATCCGCTCGAGCGACGTGATCTCGGTGGAGGTCGACCCCCTCGCGCTGTCCTTCGCGTCGGTGACGGGTGTGGTCGACGAGATCTCGGTCGACCTGGATCCCGAGACCACGGACATCGAAATCCCCGAAGACCTCGAAGACCTGCAACTGCAGAGCGCCTCGCTGTCGATCGGCTTCACGACGTCGCTCGGCTTCCCGCTGGCGATCGACCTGCACATCGAAGGAACCAACGGCGACGGCGTCATGGTCCCGCTCGACGCCGTCGTGAACGTCCCCGCGGTCTCCGGCCCCGACCCCGAGGTCCATTCGACCGTGCTCGACGAGACGAACAGCACGATCGTGGACTTCCTGAACAACCTTCCCGAGTCGATCGTCTTCTCCGGGTCCGCGCGTCTCGGCGACGGCGTGACCGAAGGCACCGTGGCGGCCACGGACTCGGTGTCGGCCCGCTGGGCGATCTCCGCCCCCTTGTCGGTCGCACTTCTCGCGCAGACGATCGAATCCGACGCCGAGGCACTGGATCTCGACGAGGACGTTCGCCAGGACATAGAGGACCGGCTCGTCAGCCTCGTGCTCGAAGCCGACGTCGTGAGCACCTTGCCGGTCGAGGCCATCGCCTACATCGGCATTGCGCCCGACTCGTTGCAGACCTTCACGTCGCCCCGACTGGAACTCGGACCGATCACCATTCCGGCCGCCGGCGCCGCCCGCGCGGACGGAACACGTGACGGCGTCGCGCACAAGACGCTGGTCGAGGTCGCCCAGAAAGACGTCCTCACGATCACCCAGCCCGGTGCCTGGACCGGTGTCCGGATCGAATTGCCCGGAACCAACGGCGAGTTCGTGACCCTTCGCGCCACCGACAAGGTCGTCCTCTCGGGCTTCCTACGCGCACGCCTCATGATGGGAGACGTGGAATGAACACGGTACGCACCCCTCGCGCTGCGGCCGTGATCCTGGCCGTCGTCCTGACCGCGTTGCCGAGCGCAGTCCTGGCCTCGGGTTCGGCGCGATCGGCCGGCATGGCCGGAACCGTGACCGCCGTCACCACCGGGATCGAAGGAGCCGAGGCGAATCCGGCCAACCTCGCGTGGCGTGACAACCCCGGTGTGGGGATCGAGCTGATCAGTACGCAGTTCCTTCTGTCGAACAACGGGATCGATCTGAGTCTCTACAACGCGAGCATGAACACGCACCTGGAGGACGACGACAAGCAGAACATCCTGTCGTCGATCCCGGCGACCGGCCTGACCGCGGACGCGCACCTCGGCGCCAGCGCGCTCGGCGTGATGGTGGGTAAGGTCGCCGTGACTTTCGGGGGCCGTGCGGACGCCTCGACCAACCTCCCGCACGACGTCTTCGAGCTCCTGTTGATGGGCAACGCCGAAGCCGACTCCCTGAACTTCTCCGACGCGAAGGCCGAAGCGATCAGCGTCGCGAGCGCCAAGGTCAGCACCGCGATCACGGTCGGACACACGCGTTGGGGACCGATCTACGCAGGCTTCGGCCTGGCCTATCTGCAAGGCGTCGGCTACGCGCACCTCGAAGAGATCGACGGCGAACTCGTCACCAACCTGCAGGGGATCCACGGTCAGGCGACCGGCCAGCTCAAGACCGCCACCCTCGGTGCCGGATTCGGTCTCGATCTGGGCCTGGCAACCGAACTCGGCCCCTGGTACCGCGCGAGCCTCGCGGTGCGCAATGCGTGGGCCCAGGTGCAGTACACCGAGGGCATCGAGATCCAGACCTTCGTCGCCACGCTCGACACCCTCGACCTCGAGACGATCGAGAACTCCGACGACGAGAACGATCTCTTCGACTCGACGGACGCGACCTTCACCGGCGATCCCTTCACCGTGACCCTGCCGCGCGTGCTCAACCTCGGGCTGAGCCGCGTGACGGACGGCCTCACTCTGGGCCTGGAATACGAGCAAGGTTTCGAGACGCGTGCCGGCTCGACCACCACCCCTCGTATCGCGCTCGGAAGCGAATGGCGCGCCCTGGGCTGGTTGCCGCTGCGCGCCGGTCTGTCGTTGGGCGGGCGCTCCAGGCAACGCGCGTCGGCCGGGTTCGGATTGCATCTCTTCGGTTTCCGCATGGACTTCGCGGCGTCGACCATCGGCGAGCTGTGGCCGAGTTCCCCGCGCGGCGTGGCCGTGGCCGTCGGAACGGGGCTCCGCTTCTGAGTGACTCCACGGGTGCTCTACCGTGGTCCGGACGGCGGGGTGTACAGGGACACCTCGCCGTCACTGCGTTCAGGCCGGTTCGTGGACCGGCTCGAGCGCGAGGTGGGCAGCGAGTACGAGAGCCAGGGTCCGCGCGAAGTCCCCGAACGTGAGATCGCCGCGACCGAGGTCCGCGAGCGTGACGGTGCGCTTGCGCAGGTCCTCGATCGCCGCATCGTGCTTCGCCGGATCCGAACCCGCCACGTAGCGCGGTAGCTGTTCGTGACCCGGGCCCCGCAGGAGACTGCCGTGTTGCAAGAAGGCGCGACGTGATCGACGCAGTGCGCTGCCCACGAGCTTTCGTCCTCCGGCGGTGATCTCGTGCCCACCGGCCGCCGAGAAACAGGCAAAGCCCTCGGGCCGGCCATCGCCTTCGCGCGCCACGTCGACGTCGAGGCGACGCAGGCTCTCCTGCAGAGCCACCGCGATGACGTCGTGGATCTCGAGCACGCGTCGACCCAAGCCCGCGACCCCGAGAGGACCGCTCACGGCGTAGGTGATCTCGTCGACGTGCAGAACCGCGGCGCCGCCGGTCGGACGGAC
>JGI12109J20283_11311849_pt1 | contig 25364 bp, 23 predicted proteins | sample ElkSlonscriptome_12_FD_20283 | JGI IMG/M metagenome (IMG submission 20283)
AGCAGTTTGCCTGAGTTCGTATCTGGTTGGTGCGGGAGCGTTTTGGGCCGAAGAAAGCCGCTCTCTTTCGTCAACCGAGAACCGGCCGCGCAAATAACAGGAACGGGGGACGCCAGGCGTATCCACGATTGCATCGGGGGATACGGAGGTCGTGTAATCCCGGGCTTTCGGTCGGGCTCCGTGCGCTAGTCGGCAGCAGCAATCCAATCGATATCGAGGGCCGCTTCATAGTCAGCGCCAAAAGCCACGAGGCCGATACCGCGGATGTCGGATGGGCGGAATTGTGCGGACAAGCCGCCGCGCGGCTCGAACGCGGTCAGCGGCAATAGGATCTCTTGCCAGGTGGACGTCGTGTCGAATGACGCCTGATAGTATTGCCATGGCCGGCGCGCCGTACCGGGGCGGAGGTGGACGTAGTATGTTGCGCCGTTCCCGCGGACACGCAGGCGGATGGCACTCGTGCTGTCCTGCAGGCTTTCCGGCAAAGTGGTCCGGATTTGGATGAAGCCGCCATTGTTGGCCGTGCTGACCGTGCCGCGCAATCGGGCGAATGTCAGGTTGCCCTCGCGTCCGAGTCCGGCCTCGCCACTCGATACACCTCCCATCACACGGTCGCTGGTATAGCGCCAACGGTCATTGGACGCGGCGTCGAAATCCTCAATCATCATCGGGTCGGCTCCGGCTGCGGTCGCCAGAAAGAGCAAGGTCAGCATCAGGCGCATATGTCTGACCTAGCGGTTTCGCGGGATTTTCCAGAGTGTAGCCCCTAACCGCCTGCATACCCCATCGGCTTCAGGGCCTCCCTGATCTCGTCGAGGATCGCGGGATCATCGATCGTCGCGGGCATCTTGAAGTCCGCGCCGTCGGCGATCTTGACCATCGTTGCCCGGAGGATCTTGCCAGACCGTGTCTTGGGCAGGCGGTCCACCACGGCAACCAGTTTGAAGGCCGCAACGGGACCTATGGTGTCGCGCACATTCTTGATGCACTCGGCCGTGATCATCCCGTGCGCACGGTCGCAGCCCTTGTTGAGGCAGATGAACCCCATGGGGAGTTGCCCTTTCAATTCATCGGTCACGCCGATCACCGCGCATTCGGCGACGTCGGGGTGATTGGCCAGCACCTCTTCCATCGCACCTGTCGACAGACGGTGCCCGGCCACATTGATGACGTCATCGGTGCGGGCCATGATGTAGAGGTAGCCGTCTTCGTCGATCATACCTGCGTCGCCGGTCTCGTAGTAGCCGGGGAAGGTGGTCAGGTAGCTTTTCTCGAACCGGTCCCGGGCGTTCCACAGCGTGGGCAGCGTGCCGGGCGGCAGGGGGAGCTTGACGGCGATCGCACCCAGTTCGCCTGCTGGTTTGGGGTGGCCGGCCTCATCGAGGATCTGCACGTCATATCCCGGCATCGGAACCGTGGGTGATCCGATCTTGACGGGAAGCGCCTCGATCCCTGCGGGATTGCCGACGATGGTATAGCCGGTTTCGGTCTGCCACCAGTGATCGTAGACCGGCACCCCCATGACGCGCTGGGCCCACTGGATCGTATCGGGGTCGGCGCGTTCACCCGCCAGATAGAGCGCGCGCAGCCCCGAGATGTCGTAATCCTTGATCAATTCTCCCTGCGGATCCTCGCGCTTGATCGCGCGAAAGGCCGTCGGTGCAGTGAAGAACGCACGCACGTCGTGTTCCGAGATCACGCGCCAGAAGGTCCCCGCATCCGGCGTGCCGACCGGCTTGCCTTCGAAAACGACGGTCGTATTGCCCGCGATCAGCGGCGCGTAGCAGATATAGGAATGGCCGACGACCCAGCCGACATCAGAGGCGGCCCAGAACACCTCGCCGGGGTCGACGTTGTAGATCGCCTTCATTGTCCAGTTCAGTGCCACCAGATGCCCCGCCGTCGGACGGACCACGCCTTTTGGGGCGCCGGTCGTGCCCGAGGTGTAAAGGATGTAGGCCGGGTGATCGCCTTCGACCGGAACGCAGTCGGCCGGCGTGACACCCTTTTGAAATTCGTACCAGTCGAGATCACGACCGGGGGTCAGCGGTGCGGGGTGTTGCGGGCGCTGGAAGATCACGCAGAAATCGGGCTTGTGGGTCGCCATCTCGATCGCGCCGTCAAGCAGGGGCTTGTATTGCACGATGCGCCCCGGCTCGATCCCGCAGGATCCCGCGATGATGGCCTTGGGCTCGGCGTCATCGATCCGCACCGCAAGCTCATTCGCGGCAAATCCTCCGAAGACCACCGAATGGATCGCCCCGATCCGGGCGCAGGCCAGCATCGCCTCGAGCGCTTGTGGGACCATGGGCATGTAAATGATGACGCGGTCACCCTTGGTGATGCCATTGGCCTGCAGCGCCCCGGCGAGAGACGCAACGCGCTCTTGCAGGTCGGCATAGGTGACGGTTTCTTTGGTCTCGGTGACGGGGCTGTCATAGATGATCGCCGCCTGATCACCGCGCCCGTTCGCGACATGCCGGTCCACGGCGTTATAGCAGGTATTGACCTGCGCGTCGGTGAACCAGCGATAAAACGGGGCATTGCTGTCATCGAGCGCCTTGGTGGGGGCGACATCCCAGTCGATCGCCTCGGCCTGCGCGAGCCAGAAGCCTTCCGGATCGTTTTGCCAGGCAGCGTAAACCTCTGCGTAACCCATAGTGTCCCTCCCTTGCGTCCTCTGCGGCGATCTTTACGTAACGCCGGAAAGGGCGGCAAGGAAAACTCCGCCCCCTGAACCGGTGGAGAGTCAACTTATTGACTAGCCATAGTGTGCGACGGGCGTGCCCGCGACGGCCGACATGTTCAGCAGGCCGCGTGCGGTGATCGACGGGGTCACGATATGACAGCGGTTCCCCATGCCCATCAGGATCGGTCCGACCTCGAGGCCGCCGCCCTTCATCTTCAGGATGTTGCGGACCCCGGACGCGGCGTCGGTATTGGCGAAGACGAGGGTATTGGCAGCACCTGGCAGATGGGCTGCGGGAAAGACGCGGCTGCGCAGGGCCGTGTCCAGGGCGGAATCCACGTGCATTTCGCCCTCGTAGGCAAAGTCGCGCGGCGCACTGTCGAGAATCGCCATCGCCGCGCGCATCCGCCGCCCGCTGTCGGTGTCGAGATTTCCGAACTGGCTATGCGAGCATAGCGCGATTTTCGGCTCGAGCCCGAAGCGGCGCACGTGGCGTGCGGCGCCCATGACGGTCTCGGCGATCTGTTCGGGTGTCGGTTCGGGATGCACCTGCGTGTCCGCGATAAAAAGCGGCCCATCCTCGAGGATCATCAGGGAAAGTGCTGCGACGGGGTGAAACGTCTCGCTGCCGAGGATCTGGCAGACGTAATTGAGATGCCACAGGTATTGGCCGAAGGTGCCGCAGATCAGGCTGTCGGCTTCGCCCCGGTGAACCATGACGGCGGCAATCGCCGTGGTATTGGTGCGCATGATCGCCTTGGCAAGATCGGGTGTGACCCCCTTGCGGGCCATGATGTCGTGGTAGGTGCCCCAGTAATCGCGGTATCGCGGATCGTTTTCGGGGTTCACGATGTTGCAGTCGATGCCGGGCCGGATCTTGAGGCCCGCCCGCTCGCAGCGCCGTTCGATCACCTCGGGGCGGCCGATCAGGATCGGCGTATCGGTGGTTTCCTCCATGATCGCCTGAGACGCGCGCAACACACGCTCGTCCTCGCCTTCGGCGAATACTATGGTGCGTTCCGAGGTACGTGCCGCCTCGAAGACAGGCCGCATGATCATGGCGGACTTGAACACCGAACCGTCGAGGTTCGCCTTGTATGCGGCGATGTCGTCTATGGGGCGCGTGGCGACGCCCGTCTCGATCGCGGCCCCCGCGACGGCGCTGGCCACGACGCCCATCAGGCGCGGATCGAACGGTTTCGGGATCAGATAGTCGGCACCGAATGTCAGTTGTTCCCCCTGGTAGGCGGCGGCGGCCTCGGCGCTGGTGGTCGCGCGGGCCAATGCGGCGATGCCTTCGACACAAGCGATTTTCATCGCGTCGTTGATCTCGGTCGCGCCGACGTCGAGAGCGCCACGGAAGATGAACGGAAAGCACAGGACATTGTTGACCTGATTGGGAAAGTCGCTGCGGCCGGTAGCGATGATCGCCTCGGGGTTCGTGGCGCGGGCTTGTTGTGGATCGATTTCCGGGTTGGGATTGGCGAGCGCGAAAATGATGGGACGGTCGGCCATCTTTGCGACCATGCCGGGTGTCAGCACGCCGGGGCCCGAAAGCCCCAAGAACAGGTCCGCCCCGGAGATCACATCATCGAGCGCGGCAGGTGCGGCGCCTTGTGCATATTCCGCCTTTTGCGGTGTCATGTCTTTCTCGCGGCCCTCGTAGACCAGGCCTTCGATGTCACACAGATATACGTTCTCGCGTTTGACGCCGAGTTTCAGCAGCATGTTCAGACAGGCGATGCCCGCCGCGCCGCCACCGGTGCTGACGATCTTGATGTCTTCAAAGCGCTTGCCCGCGATCTGAAGCGCATTGACCGCAGCCGCGCCAACGACGATGGCCGTGCCATGCTGGTCGTCATGAAAAACGGGGATGTTCATCCGTTCGCGGCAGATATCCTCGACGATGAAGCAATCCGGCGCCTTGATGTCCTCGAGGTTGATCGCCCCGAAGGTGGGTTCGAGCGCGCAGACGATATCGGCCAGCTTTTCGGGATCCGGTTCGTTCAATTCGATATCGAAACAGTCGATATTGGCGAATTTCTTGAACAGGACCGCCTTGCCCTCCATCACCGGTTTCGACGCCAGCGCGCCTATGTTGCCAAGACCGAGGACTGCCGTGCCGTTACTGACCACGGCGACCAGATTGCCGCGAGCGGTGTAATCGCGGGCAGTGTCGGGCGCGTTCTTGATTTCGAGACAGGCTTCGGCCACGCCGGGCGAATAGGCCCGTGCAAGGTCGCGTCCGTTGGCAAGGGGTTTGGTCGCGCGGATTTCCAGTTTGCCGGGTTTGGGATACTGGTGATAGTCGAGTGCGGCCTGTCTCAAGCCCTCTTTCGCGTCGTCTGCCATGCCGTCCTCCCCGATGGTGTGCCGGTCTGCCAATGCGCCCGCCCCGCACATGCTGCGGATCGTTTTGCATGCTTTGGGCTGTCTTGCAATTCATCGTCACTGGCGACAGGGTGCGGCCCATGAAAACTGATACGGAAATCCGGGCCGAGGTCTGCCTGCCCAGTGTCGATTTGCGCGCTGACCTGGGCTTCTTCGGCGGCGTGCTGGGAATGCGGCTTGATATGATCTATCCGGCAGACGAGCCGAAGGTCGCTGTCTATTCGGGTCATGGGCTGCGTGTGCGGATCGACCAGAGCGTGGGTGGCGCGCCCGGAATATTGCGGATCTTGACCAATGACGCGGATTTTGCCGGCGGTGAGACCCTTCTGACGTCGCCGGGCGGCACGCGGGTCGAGGTTTGCCCGCTGAACCCGCCACTGGAACTGCCGCAGACCGATCACGCCTTCGTGGTTCGCCGGTTGGCCGATCAGGCGCCTTGGGTGATCGGTCGGGCGGGGATGCACTACCGTGATCTTATTCCCAACCGTCTTGGTGGCTCGATCATAGCCAGCCACATCCGGATCCCGGACGGCGGCCCCGTACCGGACATGGTCCATTTCCACAAAGTGGGATTTCAACTGATCTTCTGCTATCGCGGATGGGTCGATGTGGTCTACGAAGACCAAGGTCCACCGATCCGCCTGACGGCGGGCGACTGCTTCATCCAGCCGCCTGAAATACGGCATCGTGTTCTCGAAGCCTCGGACGGGATCGAGGTGATCGAGATCGGCGTACCGGCAGAACACATCACAGAAATCGACCATGATATGTCTTTGCCGACACCCCATTTACGCCCCGACCGGGAATGGCAGGGGCAGAAGTTCGTATTCAACGAGGTCAAAGACGCGGTGTGGGAGCCTGCACGTTTGCCGGGCTTCGTCGCCCGCGATACGACGATCGCGCTCAACACCAAGAACGTTGCGGGGGTCGAGGTTCTTGAACGCGGGAAGGGTGTGCCCGCATGGACCACCCATGATGCCGATATTCATTTCACCTTCGTGATGGAAGGTCGCATGACCTTGGAAGGCGAAGGCAAGACCCCTTATGAGCTTGAAGCCGGCGACGCCTTCGTCACGCCGCCGGGGATGAAGACGCGCTATGCCACGCCATCGGATGATATCCGGTTGCTCGAAGTCACCTTGCCAGGCAAGCCCAAGACCATGATCTGTGACTAATCCGTTTCGGCGATTTCCTTGAGCGCGGCAATCCGTTTCGCGGCCTGCTCTTGCGAGAGCGTCTCATCGAATTCCTCGTCCGTGCGTTCTGCAAGCGCGCGCAACTTGTCCGCCTGTTCCCCCGTCATCGGGTCGTCCGGATGCGTGGGCGTCAGTTCCTCTTCGGGACTCTGGATCGGTTGTGTAGGTGGTGACATGAACAACTCCTTTCTTGCAAAACAAACGACTGATACATCGCGGGGTTCCAAGGGCGGGCTTGCATCCCCCTCCACCACCGGACAATCTAAACGGATCAGGAACGGAGTTTGACCATGTCACTTGTCGATGCCGCCCGCGCGGCGCGCGAAAACGCATACGCGCCCTATTCGAAATTCAAGGTGGGTGCGGCGCTGCGATCGGCCTCCGGCACAGTCTTCCAGGGCTGCAATGTCGAAAACGTGGCCTACCCAGAAGGCACCTGTGCCGAAGCAGGGGCGATCGCTGCCATGGTCGCAGGCGGCGATACACGTATTGCCGAGATCGCGGTAATTGCTGATAGCCCCAAGCCGGTAAGCCCCTGCGGAGGCTGCCGCCAGAAAATTGCGGAGTTCGCCGCACCCGATGTGAAGGTGACGCTCGCGACGCTCGAGGGGGTCGTACATGAAACGACTGTTGCCGATCTCCTGCCGGGCAGCTTCGATGCGGATTACATGAGCCGCGTCTGACCCCGTGGATGCCCGTGCGATCATTGCAGCGGTACGCCGCAAGAAAACGCCGACGGCGGAAGAATTGCGTGGTTTCGCCCGAGGTCTTGCCTCGGGTGAGGTCAGCGACGCGCAGGCGGGTGCTTTCGCCATGGCGGTCGTGCTGAACGGGCTGAGCCAGGAGGGTCGCGTGGCCCTGACCGAAGGCATGCGCGACAGCGGCGACGTGCTGCGATGGGATCTGCCGGGGCCGGTGCTGGACAAGCATTCCACCGGCGGCGTTGGCGATTGCGTCTCGTTGATCCTCGCGCCTGTGCTGGCCGCCTGCGGGGCCTATGTGCCGATGATCTCGGGCCGTGGACTTGGGCACACGGGCGGCACATTGGACAAGCTGGAAAGCATCCCAGGCGTCGATATCAATGTCACCGAACAGCAACTCCGCCTGATCACCCGCGAGGTCGGGTGTGCCATCGTCAGCGCCACTGGCCGCATCGCACCGGCCGACAAACGCCTTTATGCCGTCCGCGATGTGACCGCGACGGTGGAAAGCATCGATCTGATCACGGCCTCGATCCTGTCCAAGAAACTGGCCGCGGGCCTCGGGAGCCTGGTGCTGGATATCAAGTGCGGTTCCGGGGCCTTCATGAAGACGCCTGAAGATGCGCGGGCGCTGGCAGAGGCGCTTGTGCAGACGGCCAATGGTGCGGGGTGCCGGACGGCGGGCCTGGTGACCGACATGAACGAACCGCTTGCGCCTGCATTGGGCAATGCGCTCGAGGTTGCTGTCTGCATGGAGGTTCTGTCGGGCAATACCGCTGCAGCCCCCCGGCTTCACGAGTTGACCGTGGCGCTTTGCACGCAGCTTTTGATGATGCAGGGCGAGGACAATCCCGTCGCCGGCGCCCGCGTGAAAAAGGCGATCGCCTCGGGTGCCGCGATGGAGCGTTTCGCCCACATGATCGCCGCCATGGGTGGCCCCCCGGATATGGCCGACGACTGGATGACGCATCTTCCCAAAGCGCCCGTGGTGGGCGAGGTCACGGCCCCCCAAAGCGGCACGATCAGCGCGATCGATGGCGAGGCGCTGGGTCTTGCGGTCGTGGCTCTGGGGGGCGGGCGCAAGGTGGAAACGGACCGGATCGATCCCTCGGTCGGGCTGCGGGATGTCGCAGGGCTCGGCACCAGGGTCACCCGTGGCGATCCCTTGTGTGTCTTGCACGCCGCCGACGAGGAAACAGCCGTTGCGATTGCCGCAGATGTGCGCGCGGCATTTACTCTTGCCGAGAGTGGGCGCAGGGGTCCGCTCGTTCTGGAAGGGCTGAGCTGATGGCACGTGCATTCCTGATCGTCATGGACAGTGTCGGCATCGGTGGTGCGCCGGATGCAGATCAGTTCTTCAACGGCGATCTGCCCGATACCGGGGCGAACACCGTCGCCCATATCGCGCAAACCGCGGGTCTGGATGTTCCCACGCTCGATGCGCTCGGTCTGGGTGCCGCGGTCTCGCTTGCGTCGGGTGAAAGGCTGGCAGGGTTCGCCGATCAGCCGCGTGGCGCATGGGGTGCTGCGACCGAAATCTCCAAAGGTAAGGATACACCGTCGGGTCATTGGGAACTGGCCGGCGTGCCCGTACCCTGGGAATGGCACACTTTCCCCAAGACCGTGCCCGCCTTTCCCGATCACGTCACCCGCGCGCTCTGTGAGGCGGCCGGCACCGATGGGATCCTCGCGAACTGCCACGCGTCGGGGACCGCCGTGATCGAAACCTTCGGCGCCGAGCATCTGCGCACAGGTTGGCCTATCTGCTACACCTCGGCTGACAGTGTCCTGCAGATCGCCGCTCATGAAGAGACGTTCGGCCTCGACCGCCTGCTTTCGCTCTGCGCCGAAGTCGCGCCCATGCTGCATGAGATGAAGGTCGGGCGCGTGATCGCGCGGCCCTTCGTGGGAGATCAGGGCGCGTTCCGTCGCACCGCCAACCGCAAGGATTTCGCAATCGCCCCGCCTGCCAGGACGATCTGCGATTACGTGCAGGAAGCGGGAGGCACCGTGCATGCGGTCGGCAAGATCGGCGATATCTTCTCGATGCGCGGGATTGATGATCTGCGCAAGGGACGGGATGCGGCCTTGATGGATCATCTTTTGGATCTCGCGGGCGAGGCGCAGGACGGGGCTTTCGTTTTTGCCAATCTGGTCGAATTCGACAGCGAATACGGCCATCGCCGCGACCCCGAGGGCTACCGTGACCAACTGCAATGGTTCGACCGTGAACTGGCCCGGTTCATCGGTGCGCTGGGTGCAGAAGACCTGTTGATCGTGACCGCCGATCATGGCAACGACCCAACGTGGGCGGGCACCGATCACACCCGCGAAAGGGTGCCGGTGCTGGCGCACGGGATCGGGACCCGCGCGTTGGGGCAGCTTGCGTTCACAGATGTGGCGGCAAGCATCGCGGACCATCTTGGCGTGCCTTATGCGGGCAAGGGAAAGAGCTTTCTATGACGGTCACATCGCTGCCTAAGGTCGAATTGCACACGCACCTGGAAGGTTGCGCGCCGCCATCGTTCATCCGCGGCCTCGCACGGGAAAAACAGATCGACCTGTCGCGCGCTTTCAATGCAGACGGTTCTTACGCGTTTCATGACTTCGACCATTTCCTCAAGGTCTACGAGGCCGCCTGCACGACTTTGCAGGCCCCCGAAGACTTTCGCCGGCTGACGCTGGCGGTTCTGGAGGAAACAGCTGCGCATGGCGTGGTCTACATGGAGACATTCGTGTCCCCCGATTTCTGTGGTGGTGGCGATCTGCCAGCATGGAAAGACTACCTCGCCGCGATCGAGGATGCCGCAGCCGAAGCCGAAGCAAAGTTCGGCATCATCCTTCGCGGGATCGTCACGGGTATCCGCCATTTCGGACCTGATGCCTGCAAACCCGCCGCACGTTGTGCCGCAGAGACGATGGGGCGTTTCATTACCGGATACGGGATGGCCGGCGGCGAAATGGTGGGCCGCCCGCGCGATTACGCCTACAGTTTCGATCTTGCACGCGAGGCGGGGTTGCGCCTGACCTGTCATGCCGGCGAATGGGGCGGACCCGAGATGGTCCGCGAAACGATACGCGACTTGCGCGTGGAACGGATCGGCCATGGGATCGGGGCGGCAGCCGATCCCGCGCTCGTGGCGGAAATTGTCGAGAATGAGATAACGCTTGAGGTCTGCCCCGGGTCCAATGTCGCCCTCAATGCGGTGTCCGGCTGGGAGGCGCATCCGATCGCCGCACTTCGCGCAGCCGGTGTGAAAGTCACCGTATCGACCGATGACCCCCCCTTCTTTCACACCACCATGAGCGCCGAGTACGAGATGTTGCACCGCACCTTCGGCTGGACCGAGGAAGATTTCATCGCGCTCAACCAGACCGCCCTCGCCGCCGCTTTTTGTGACGAGGACACCCGTGCCCGCGTTTCCAAGCAACTGGAGTCTTCCGCATGACCGACCATGTCACCCACGTCACCCACCCCCTTGTCCAGCACAAGCTGACATTGATGCGTCAGAAGGATACCTCGACCGCTTCGTTCCGGCAGCTTCTGCGCGAGATCAGCCAGTTGCTCGCCTATGAGGTCACACGCGGCCTGCCGATGACGACACGCGCCATCGAAACACCGCTGGAGCCGATGGACGCCCCGGTGATCGACGGCAAGAAGCTCGCACTTATTTCAATCCTGCGTGCAGGCAACGGGTTGCTCGACGGGGTGCTCGAGCTGATCCCCTCGGCCCGGGTCGGCTTTGTCGGGCTTTACCGTGATGAGGAAACGCTCAAACCGGTGCAGTACTATTTCAAGGTGCCCACGGCATTGGAGGACCGGTTGGTGATCGCGGTGGATCCGATGCTGGCCACGGGAAATTCTTCGGTGGCCGCAATCGACCTGCTGAAAGAGGCGGGTGCCACGAACATCCGCTTTCTCTGCCTGCTTGCGGCACCCGAAGGGATCGCGCGGATGAAAGAGGCGCATCCCGACGTTCCGATCGTGACCGCCGCCATTGACAGCCATCTCAATGAAAAGGGCTATATCGTTCCCGGGCTGGGCGATGCGGGCGACCGGATGTTCGGTACGCGCTAGTCTGCACCGTTGCAGACATTGCGAAGGCTGACCCAGTCGCTGTCATTCAGGATCGGGCGGATCGTTCGACCTTCAAGGCGATCGGGCCCGATGTCGGGCATCGTGCCTGTGCGCCCATCCATCGCCATCTTGTAGGGGGCAAGCGGCACCTCGGCCTGCTCCATGGCGGCCGACAGGCGCGCGGGGTCGGGTGTCTGCGCCGGCATCTGTGCCTGGCGCAAAGCTTGTGCTTGCAGCAGGACGTCATCCACCTCGCCGGTTGTCAGAAGACGCAAGGTCGTCACAAGACCGCCTGCCGAAAGGATTTGCGCCAGCGGGTCCCGGCCCGAGACGGCGGGACGGGCCGCGAGGACGAAGCCTGCCGCAGCCGCGGGATCATCAACCTGTTGGAGCACACCCTGATCGAGGATGACGAGACCCCCGGGCAAGGCCAGCGCACCCGCTTCCAGATCCGGCACGATAGCAATCCGTACGTTTGATGCATTCCCGAACAGCCTGGCCGCGAAGCGGGCCGCTGCAGCTTCGGCACGTGGCGTCTCGCATGCGGCACCCGTTGTCGGCCGCATATGATCCAGCATCACCATACCGATCTCCGCGCGTTTGCTCTGCGGCACGATCGCAAGGGTCTGTCGCGTCAGCGCGCCGGGCAACCATAGCACCGCGACAAGCAAGATGACCGCCATCAGGCCAAGCGTCAGCCAAAGGCGCAGTTTGCCGGGACGGGGCCGGGATTTTGCAAGGGCGCGCCGCACCTCTTCGATCGCGTCGATCATGGTGGTATCACTGATTTCGACGAGTTCGGTCTCGGAATCATCAGGCGCGTAGATTGCAGGCCTCTCGCCGGGGTTGATCCGGTTGAGTGCGGTCAGCGACCAATGCGCAAGCGGGCGACCGGCCTGATCGGCGATCACCAGCGTCGCATCGCCGAAAGAGATGACGACATCGCGCCGCTGGGCATCCGGCGACTCGCGCCATAGCCCGTCGCTTTCCAACCGTACATACCGATCCAGCGCTGTCATCTGCCCGCCGCCTGTTTTTCGCGAAGCTACCCTAGTGGGCGCGGCTTGTCATCTTGTCCGGTGGTGGCGCCCGGCCCGGATCAGAGCGTACGGGCCAGTTCGCGCAATTCGAACTTCTGGATCTTGCCGGTGGATGTTTTGGGAAGTTCCTGAAAGACGACCCTCTTGGGCGTTTTGAACCCGGCTAGCTTTTGCCGCGCGAAAGCGATCAACTCGGCCTCATCCGTTTTCGCCCCGTCCTTCAATTCGACGAATGCGCAGGGAACCTCGCCCCATTTTTCGTCCGGTTTCGCGACCACTGCGCAAAGGTTGACGGCGGGGTGATGCATCAGCGTCCCTTCGACTTCGACCGAACTGATGTTCTCGCCGCCGGAAATGATGATGTCCTTGGCGCGATCGGCAATCTGGATCGACCCATCGCTATGCTGGATGGCCACGTCCTCGGAGTGGAAGTAGCCGCCTGCAAAGGCTTTCTCGGTCGCGCGGGGGTTCTTGAGATACCCTTTCATCACCGCGTTGCCGCGCATGACGATTTCGCCCTGTGTCTTGGCATCGCGCGGGACCTGTCCCATGTTCTCGTCGACCACCGTGACATCTTCCATGATCGGGAAGGCGACACCCTGCCGGGCCTTGATTGCGGATTGTTCATCCTCGGGCAATCTGTTCCACCGGTCGTCCCAGATGCATTCGGTCACGTGGCCGTAGGTCTCGGTCAATCCGTAGACCTGTTTGACGTTGAAGCCCAACCTGCCGATTGCGGCGAGCGTCGCGGGGGCCGGGGGTGCGCCGGCGGTAAAGACTTCGACCTTGTGATCGAACGACCGCCGGTCGGCGTCCTTGGCATTGACCAGCGTGTTCATGACAATGGGTGCCCCGCCGAAATGCGTGACACCTTCGTCGGCGATGGCGTCATAGATCGCCTTCGCGGTGATATCGCGGCAACACACGACAGTGCCGCCAAGCGCCGGCATCATCCAGGTATGGTTCCAGCCGTTGCAGTGGAAGAGCGGCACGATCTGGAGATAGCGCATGAACAGCGGCAATTCCCAACTGATCGGCGTGCCCATCGTCATCAGGTAGGCCCCACGGTGGTGGTAGACGACGCCCTTGGGTCGCCCCGTCGTGCCCGACGTGTAATTGAGTGCGAGGCTTTCCCATTCGTCCTGTGGCATGATCCACAGAAAATCCGGGTCCCCCGTGGCCAGAAAATCCTCGTAGTCCTGTTGCTCTCCGATCGCGTGAACCCCGGCCTGATCGTCGGGTACCTCGATGATACGTGGCGGCGTCGCCTCCATCTGCTCGATCGCGGCCATGGCCAACGGCAGGAACTGGCTGTCGACAAGAGCGACCTTCGCTTCCCCGTGTTCGAGGATGTAGGCGACCGTGTCGACATCGAGCCGCGTGTTGATCGTGTTGAGGACCGCACCGCAGGCCGGCACTCCGAAGGCCGCCTCGGATTGCGCGGGAACGTTGGGCAGGATGGTGGCGACCACATCGCCGGGTTGCACACCCACCTTCGCCAGCGCCGAGGCAAGGCGTGAGACACGCCGATAGTATCGTCCATACGTCAGCCGCGTCTTGCCGTAGACCAGCGCCTCGCGGTCGGCAAAGATCAGCGCCGCGCGCTGCAAATGCGACAATGGCGTAAGCGGGACGAAATTCGCCGCACATTTGCCGAGACCAGTTTCGTCACGCATCCAGCCCATGTCATGGCCCTCCCCTGATGGCCACATAAGAACGGAGAATCGTCGGCCCTGACAAGAGGGCATTGCATTGCCCGCTATGCCCTTGTCTGATCCTGTCCATGGCCAGAACGAACAGAAGATGATCATCTCGCCCAAGCGCCGGTTTGCGTTCGTGCATATTCCCAAGACCGGGGGCACGAGCTTTGCCGTAGCCTATGAAGAACGCGCGGCCGCTGATGATATCCTGATCGGCGACACGCCCAAGGCGCGCCGACGCAGGGGCCGGTTGCGCGCACTGTCGGTACCGGGCCGGTTGTGGAAGCACAGCCGCCTGTCGGATGTCGGCGATCTTGTTCCCCCGGACATGTTCGTCTGCACGCTTGTGCGCAATCCCTGGGACAGGGTCGTCAGCTACTATCACTGGCTGCGCGAACAGACCTTCGCGCATCCTGCCGTCGATCGCGCCCGGGCGCTCGGTTTCGGGGATTTCCTGCGCGATCCGGTGATACAGCACGCACTACGCACACATCCGGCCGTTCGCTTTGTCACGCGCGAGAACGGAACGATGCAGTGCAACGCCTTCGTGAGGCTGGAGCATCCCGAAGACTTCGCCCCGGTCTGGGATCACTTAGGTTTCAGGCTAACCATACCGCACGTCAATGCGTCGAAGCGGAACCGCAACTGGCGCTTCTACTACGACGACAAGGGCATTGAAATCGTGGCCGATCTGGCGGCTGAAGATATCACGCGCTTCGGCTATCACCCGGAATGAAAAAGGGCGCCCTGCCGGGCGCCCCGTGTCTGGTCAGGCGGCTTTCGCCTCGGGTCCGAACCTCTTGTAGAAGTCGTGTCCTTTCTCTGCCATGTCACGCAGCAGATCGGGTGTCGTGAAGCGCGCGCCGTATCTGTCGGTAAGTGCATCGCACCTCTCGGCCGCGTATGCCGCGCCGATCATGTCGAGCCAGCTGAACGGACCGCCCGACCAGGGCGCGAACCCCCAGCCGAGGATCGCGCCAACGTCGCCTTCACGGATGTCTTCCAGCACGTCGTCTTCAAGCGCACGAACAGCTTCGAGCACCTGCGCAAAGAGAAGGCGGTGTTGCACCTCGATCAGATCGGGTTGGTCATCTGCCGCAGGGTATTTCGCGGACAGCCCGTCCCAGAGACCCTGCCGTTTGCCCTTTTCGTCATAGGCATAGAAGCCCGCGTTCGATTTGCGACCCAGACGCTCTTGGTCGAACATCCAGAACAGCACTTCGTCCACCTCTCCGTCAGGGTAGGCATCGCCCATTGCTGCGCGGGTCGCCTTGGCGATCTTCACGCCCAGATCGACAGAGGTTTCGTCAACCAGTTGCAGCGGGCCCAGAGGCATGCCGACCAGCTTGGCGGCATTCTCGATCAGGGCAGGTTCAACCCCTTCCTTCACCATGCGGATACCTTCGTTGATGTAAGGAATGATGCAGCGGTTCGCATAGAAGAAACGTGCGTCGTTGACGACGATGGGCGTCTTCTTGATCTGGCGCACAAAATCGAGCGCCTTGGCCACGGCGACGTCACCGGTTTGCTTGCCCTTGATGATCTCGACCAGCATCATCTTGTCGACGGGCGAGAAGAAGTGGATACCGATGAACTTTTCGGGATCAGCCGAGGCTTTGGCCAATTCCGTGATCGGCAGGGTCGAGGTGTTGGTCGCAAAGACGCAGTCGGAACCAGTGACGGCCTGCACTTTCTGCGTGACCTCGGCCTTGACGCCCACGTCCTCGAACACGGCTTCCACGATCAGATCGCAGCCCTCCAGCGCGTCATAGTCGGTCGTTGCATTGATCAGCCCCAGAACCGCGTCTTTCTTCTCTTGCGTCACTTTCTTGCGGGCCATGCCTTTGTCGAGATGGGCTGTGGTATAGGATTTGCCCTTGTCTGCCGCTTCCTGCGTGTTGTCGATCAGCACCACTTCGATCCCGGCGAGAGCCGAGACCAACGCGATGCCAGCCCCCATCATGCCCGCGCCGATGACGCCGACGCGTGTGACATTCTGGTCCGGGGCCTCCGGGCGGTTCGCCCCTTTCTCGAGGGCCTCCTTGTTGACAAAGAGGCTACGGATCATCGCCGAAGAGGACGGATTCATCAGAACGTTGGTGAACCAGCGGGCCTCGATCTTGAGGGCGGTGTCGAAAGGCACCAACGCACCTTCGTAGACCGCCGAGAGCAGCGCCTTGGCCGCAGGGTAGACACCTTGGGTCTTGCCGTTGACCATGGCCGAAGCGCCGACAAAGGTCATGAAACCGGCTGGATGGTAAGGTGCGCCACCGGGCATCTTGTAGCCCTTTTCGTCCCATGGTTTGACGATGTTGGGCCCGGAGAGAACCCAGGCCTTGGCCGTGGACAGCAATTCATCGGCAGGCACGACTTCGTCGATCACACCTGCGGCCATCGCTTTCTTCGGATCGTTCAACTTGCCCTCCAGCAGCAGCGGCGATGCCGCCATCGCCCCCAGCTTGCGGCTCAGACGGGTCGTGCCGCCTGCACCGGGGAAGATACCGACCATGATTTCGGGCAGGCCGATCTTGGCCTTGGGATTGTCGGCGGCGATGATGCGATGACAGGACAGCGGAATTTCCAGACCGATGCCCAGTGCTGTGCCGGGCAGGGCGGCCACGATCGGCTTGCCGCCCTTGTTGGTCTTGGGATCCATGCCCGCGCGCTCGATCTTCCGCATGATGCGGTGGGCGTTCATGATGCCGTCGAACAGACCTTTGGCCGGGTTGTCGCCCGCCATTTCCTTCATCTTTGCAATGACCTTGAGGTCCATCCCGCCGGCAAAGGTGCCGGGCTTGCCTGATGTGATGATCGCACCCTTGATCCCGTCATCGGCGAGCATCTGATCGACCAGTGCCTCCAGATCGTCCCACGCTTCCAGCGTCATGACGTTCATGGATTTGCCCACCGTGTCCCAGACGATTGTGGCGACGCCATCGGCGTCCGTGGTCATTTTGAAGTCTGTCATCTCTTTATTTCCTCCTTCGGCGCAAGGCTTGTCACCCATGCTCACCGGTTTTGTCATGATTTGGCGGTCGTCGCCTTTGCGCTGGCGGCGAAGGCGTCTGCAATGGCGCGGGCGTCGTCCGGAGGCAGCACATATTCGCTGCCCGTGATCTTCCAGACCCCGTCGATACGGTTCAATTCCGAATAGCCCGGATAGGGCGGAGAAAGATCACGTCCACCGCGTTTGAGTGACGTCATATGCGCAAGCCGGATGACATCGGGTGACCGATATCCCGCCTCGACGCAGGTTCGGACGATTTCGTCCACGCCAAGCCTCGTGATGTAGGTTTCCATTTCGTCGTAGGCGCGTTGCATGTCAGTCAAGGTGTTGATTTCGATCGGTCCGGTCGTCGTCGTGATACGCAGCGGCAGGTTGAAGCACGCCGCAAAATCATCGAATTGCCGCGCAAGCATTGTCTCGGAGGTAATGTCGAGCAATGCCTGCGCGATATCGCTGGCGATGATCCGGTCCGGTCCGCCCATCACACTCGCTCGATGATCGTGGCCGCACCCATCCCTGACGCAATGCAGAGCGTCGCCAGTCCGGTGCCTTTCCCGGTCCGCTCCAATTCGTCAAGCAGGGTGCCAATGATGATGGCCCCCGTCGCACCGAGAGGGTGGCCCATGGCGATCGAGCCGCCGTTGACGTTTACCTTGCTGTCGTCCACATCGAAGGCCTGCATGAAACGCAGCACGACCGAGGCGAACGCCTCGTTGACCTCGAAAAGATCGATGTCACCGATATTCATGCCGCTTTCTTCCAGGATCTTCTGGGTCACCGGCACGGGCCCTGTCAGCATGATCGTCGGGTCGGTGCCGATCTTGGCCGTGGCCTTGATCCGGGCGCGCGGCTTGAGGCCATGCGCCTCGCCCCATTCCCTGGTACCGATGAGCAGACCCGCGGCGCCATCCACGATGCCCGACGAATTGCCGGCGTGGTGGATATGGTTGATCTTCTCGAGGTGGGGATATTTCATCATCGCCACCTTGTCGAAACCGGGCATGACCTCGCCCATCGCCTGGAACGCGGGGTTCAGTGCGCCAAGCGTCTGCATATCGGTTTCCGGGCGCATGTACTCGTCATGATCGAGGATCGGCAGCCCATTGATGTCATTGACGGCGACGATCGACTTCTCGAACCGCTTTTCGTCCCAGGCTTTCTTGGCCCGCTTCTGGCTTTCCATGGCAAGTTGGTCTGCGTCATCACGCGAAAAGCCGTACTCGGTTGCGATAATATCGGCCGAAATTCCCTGCGGAACGAAATAGGTCTCCATCGCGATCGATGGATCCACGGCAATCGCCGCTCCGTCTGACCCCATGGCGACACGACCCATCATCTCGACGCCGCCGGCGATATAGGCACCGCCAGCACCGCCGCGGACCTGATTGGCGGCCAGGTTCACGGCCTCCATGCCGGAGGCACAGAACCGGTTGATCGCAAGGCCCGGGATCGATTGATCGAGGTCGGATGCCAGAACGGCGGTTCGTGCAAGGCACCCGCCCTGTTCGCCGACCTGGGTCACGTTGCCCCAGATCACATCCTCGACCGCATGGCCTTCCAGCCCGTTGCGTTCCTTGAGATTGTTGAGCACACCTGCGGACAGCCTCGTGGATGTCACCTCGTGCAGACTGCCGTCCTTGCGGCCCTTGCCACGCGGGGTGCGCACGGCGTCGTAGATATAGGCTTCGGTCATTTGGTCCTCCGGTTCGTCCGCGTCATCCGAGGGCGCGCGGCATTAGATCATAAGGGTGTTTCCAGCCGGGCAGGGCGGCGATCGCGTCCAGCCAGCGGTCGATATTGGGGTAATCCCGGCGCGCGAAGGTGAAGTCTTCGGGATAGTAAAGATATCCGCAACACGCGAGGTCGGCGATCGTGATTTCCGCGCCTGCGAGCCACTCGCGCCCCGCAAGATGGGTCTCCATCACCTTCAGGCCCGATGCGAGGCGCATCGCCAGAAAGTCGTTCACGTCTGTACTTCGCTTTTCCGGGGGCAGAAAATTCATGTTGAAGCGCAGCGGGCCGGCCAGACCGCTGACCTTGTGATTGTCGAAAAACATCCAGCGCAGCACTTCGCGGCGCTCGGCGGCGGATCTGCCGCCCAGTTTGCCGGTCTTGCTGCTGATATAGTCCTGAATGACGCCGGACTGGGTCAGGATGATATCGCCATCCTCGAGAACAGGAACCTCGCCCATCACATTGAGGGTGCGATATTCCGGTGTGCGGGTCGCCCCGTTGAAAAAATCCACGAAGGCGACGTCCCACGGTTGATCCGCAAGTGTCAGGGTCAGCGCGGCCTTGTAAGCGTTTCCGCTTTCTCCGAAGCAATGCAGTCTCATATCTCGCGCTCCTCCCAGAACGGCGGCCCGGATGTGCGGGTCGCATTTGAGTTTTTTGGCCAAGATGAAGGAAAGCCGGTCCGCATTTGCGAAACGTTCATCCTTCTGGCCGACCCTCGTATCGCGCCAATAGCTGGAGAGCGACTTGGCGTCCAAGGTGAAGCCCCGGTTCCTCGAGCGGGACCGGGGTGAAGCTTGCTGCTTCATCTTGGCCCAAAACTCCCGCCGGAGGCTCCGGTGGTCTCCAACTGCGGCACGGTCCGATCACGGGCGCGCCGCAGGCAAGAGGCGGATTGCTCCGCCCGGTCTCAGAAACTCGCCGCCTCCAGTGCCATCACCGTGTCAGCGCCGCTGTTGATGCGTGCAAGGTGCATCCCCGTCGCGGGCAGTTGCCTGGCCATGTAGTAGCGGCCCGTCGCAATCTTGGTTTCATAGAACGCGCTGTCAGCCGCACCGCTTTCCAGCGCCTCCATCGCGGCCTTGCCCATTCGTGCCCACATGTATCCCAGGCACACATGCCCCATCATATGCATGAAGTCGTATGACCCCGAGAGTGCATTGTTCGGGTTCTTCATGCCATTCTGCATGAAATACATGCCCGCTGCCTGCAAGTCCTTCGACGCCGCTTTGAGCGGATCGAGGAAGTCCTTTTTCAACGCCTCGTTACCCTCGTTTTCCTTGATGAACGTCTTGATCATCTCGAAAAACGCCATGACATGCTTGCCGCCATCCTGCGCCAGTTTCCGGCCCACGAGGTCAAGCGCCTGAATGCCGTTGGCGCCTTCGTAGATCATGGCGATCCGTGCATCGCGGGCATACTGGGACATGCCCCATTCCTCGATGTAACCGTGTCCGCCGTAGACCTGTTGTGCGGCCGTGGCGTATTCAAAGCCCTTGTCGGTCAGAAAGCCCTTGATGACGGGGGTCATCAGCGAGATCAGACCATCGGCTTCGGCATCGCTGTTCCGGTGCGCGCGGTCGATCAGGTATGCCCCCCAGTAGGTGAAGGCACGTGCACCTTCGACAAAGCTTTTCTGATCCATCAGATTGCGGCGTATGTCGGGGTGCACGATCAGCGGATCCGCGGGGCCGTCGGGGTTCTTGGCCCCTGTTACATCGCGCCCCTGAAGCCGGTCATTCGCGTAAGCTACCGCGTTTTGATAGGCGCTTTCAGCCTGTGCATAGCCTTGAAGACCCACGCCAAGGCGCGCTTCGTTCATCATGGTGAACATCGCACGCATGCCTTTATGCGCTTCACCCACCAGATAACCCGTGGCCTCGTCATAGTTCATCACGCAGGTCGAGTTGCCGTGAATCCCCATCTTTTCCTCGATCTTGCCACACGCCACACCATTGCGTGGGCCCAAAGAGCCATCGTCGTTCACCAGGAACTTCGGCACGATGAAGAGAGACACACCTTTGATCCCCTCGGGGCCGCCCTGGATCTTGGCGAGAACGAGATGAATGATGTTGTCGGCCATGTCGTGTTCACCGGCCGAGATAAAGATCTTCTGGCCGGAAACCTTGTAGGTGCCATCTTCCTGCGGCACGGCCTTGGTGCGCATGAGACCGAGGTCGGTGCCGCAATGCGGCTCGGTCAGGTTCATGGTGCCGGTCCATTCGCATGTGGTCAGCTTGGGCAGGTACTTCTGCTTCTGCTCGTCCGAGCCATGCGCGTAGATGGCCGAATAGGCGCCATGCGTCAGGCCCTGATACATGTTGAAGGCCATGTTGGCCGACACGAATGGTTCTTGCGCGGCGGTATGCATGACGTAGGGCAGGCCTTGCCCGCCATACTCGGGGTCGCAGTCCATCGCGGTCCAGCCGCCTTCTTTCATCTGCGCGAAGGCTTCCTTGAAGCCGGTCGGTGTGCGGACCACGCCGTTCTCCAGCAAACAGCCCTCGGTGTCACCGACGACGTTCAGCGGATGCAGAACTTCGGAGGCGACCTTTCCGGCTTCCTCGACAACCGCGTTGGTGAAATCACGGTCGAGGTCTTCGAACCCGGGGATGTCCTGTTCGCTGACGTTCAGCAAGTCATGCAGCACAAACTGAATGTCTTTTGTGGGTGCATTGTAGATCGGCATCTTTTCTGGTCTCTCCGTTGGTGTTGGTCCGGTCGCCCCGTTTCAGGCGGCCGTGGATTTGCGTTTTGCCAGTTCCTCGAGCTTGGCTTTGCCCCAGGCCATCTGTTCTTGCAGTTCGCCGATGGCCTCTTCCAGTTCGGCCTTTTGCGCCTGCATGTCGGCCAGATGCTGTTCGGCCAGGACGTAGGTCTTGGACAGCTGCGCTTCCTGACCGTCGTTCATGTGATACAGGTCGAGCAGCTGGCGGATTTCCTCGAGCGAGAAGCCAAAGCGCTTGCCGCGCAGAATCAGCTTCAGGCGGGCGCGGTCGCGCTTGGTAAAGAGGCGCTTCTGGCCTTCGCGCACAGGGAATAACAATTCCTTGGCTTCATAGAAGCGCAACGTGCGCGGTGTGACATCAAAAGCGTCGCACATCTCGCGTATGTTGAGCATGTCGGTCGTCATCGTTTCTATCCTCGGTACGTGTGTCTGGAACCACGCACTTGCGAACACTGGATAGACCATACAAGCAAAGCTGACGCGCACGTAAACGTAACGTGGCGTCACTGTTTGCCTGACGAAAGGTCAGCAAATTCCGGACCGTTCGCAGCGACATTTTAGAACTTCACGGATGCGTCAGACAACAGCGGCGGCGCAGGTCGATTCTTGTTTTGTCCGCGCCACTCTCGGTCTTGGGGCGTGTTGGTCGGCAGGGTAACTGACGCCCGCCCGGCAGATCATTTTGCAATGTTCGGGATGTGAACTGGCAGACATTCGCGTGGCGAAGCGCTAGCCGAGGGTCTTGGCGGTTTCGTCACGCAGGTCGCGCAATTCCGCGATCGTTTCCTCGAGCTGCTTTTTCTGTTCCGCCAGTTCGACCATTTGCCGGTCGGCGAGCGCCACCCATTCACGCATTTGCGCCTCGGTGCCCTCTTTCTCGTAGATCAGAAGCCATTGCCGGATATCCTCGAGCGAAAAGCCAAAACGGCGCCCCCGCAGGATCAACGTCATGCGGGCCAGTTCGCGTGGTCCGTAAAACCGCGAGCGTCCCTCTTTTTCGGGGTCCAGAAGCTCGATGTATTCGTAGTAGCGGAGCGTACGGGGCGTCACATCGAATTTTGCGCACATTTCTTTGAATGAAAGGCGGATTTCTGACATCTTGCTCCTCCTGTGAACATGCTAACGTCATGTCTCTGGTGGCACAACGGGGTTTGGGCCGCCGTGGAATCTGGTCAAGGGGCGGCAAAGCGGGTAACGCCTTGGGGGCAACAGAGGGGATATCCATGTCAGACACTCAAGCCCTGCGCCGCGAGAAAATCACCAGCCAGTTTATTTCGGCCATTCCCCATGCGAGGGAATTGGGCATGACGCTGACCGAGGTTTCCGACGGCAAGGCCACGATCGCCATGGATTATGACGCACGTCTGGTCGGCGACCCTGAAACGGGTGTGATTCACGGCGGCGCGGTTTCGGCGCTGATGGATACATGTGCCGGGGCCGCGGTCATGGCGCATCCGGCGGCTGCGACGGCAACCGCGACGCTCGATTTGCGCATCGACTACATGCGTCCCGCGACACCGGGAGAAACGATCACGGCAACGGCCGAGTGCTATCACGTCACCCGTTCGGTCGCCTTCGTGCGCGCCACGGCTGTGGATGGCGATCCGTCGCGCCCAGTGGCAGCGGCCACCGGCGCTTTCACGATCGACAGGGCCACACCATGAAACCCCGCCCCGAACCTGTGCAAGTCGTCAAGCAACGCCGAGATGCCGCCCTGCAAAGACTGGTGGCAGGCGTGCCCTACATCCAGTTTCTGGATATCCGCATCGACCGGCGGGGGGACGAATTGACGGCGATCATGCCCTATGCGGACAAGCTGATCGGCAATCCCGTTCTGCCGGCGCTGCATGGTGGCGTGACATCGGCCTTTCTGGAGGTGACCGGTATCGTCGAGCTGAGCTGGGCGATGATCTGGGAGGATATCGAATCGGGGAAACTCAGCGAAGACAGCCCGCGTATCGCCCTGCCCAAGACCATCGACTTCAGCGTCGACTACCTGCGCACGGGTCTGCCGCGTGATGCCTATGCCCGGGCGAGGGTGAACCGTTTCGGCCGGCGCTATGCCTCGGTCAGTGTCGAGGCATGGCAGGACAACAGGGCGCGCCCCTTCATTCAGGCAAACGGTCATTTCCTGATGCCGCGCCGCGATGGCTGAGGCACTGCCCGTCACCCATAGGCGTGTCCTGTCCATCGCGCTGCCGATCGTCATCTCCAACGCCACCGTGCCGTTGCTTGGTGTGGTCGATACCGGCGTCGTGGGACAGCTGGGGAGCGCGGCGCCCATCGGCGCGGTGGGTATCGGCGCCGTGATCCTTTCGGCGGTCTACTGGATCTTCGGATTCCTGCGCATGGGGACCACCGGCCTGACGAGCCAGGCCGCGGGTGCGGGCGATCGCGCCGAGGTTGATGCCCTTCTGTCGCGCGCCCTGCTGATCGGCCTTGCCGCAGGGGCCACAATGATCGTGTTCCAGGCATTCATATTCCGCGGGGCCTTCTGGATTTCGCCGGCAAGTGCCGAGGTGGAGGCGCTTGCCCGCGACTACATGCAGGTCCGCATCTGGTCGGCCCCCGCGACGATCGCGCTTTATGGGATTACCGGCTGGCTGATCGCGCGCGAGCGGACACGTGCCGTGTTGATCCTGCAGGTCGCCATGAACGGCGGCAACATCATGCTGAGCTATTGGCTTGGACTGGTGCTTGGCTGGGGCGTCAGTGGCGTCGCATGGGCCACGTTCATCGCCGAATGGGGCGGACTCGCGCTGGGCCTTTGGTTTTGCCGTGCGGTGTTCTGGCGTGCGGCTTGGCTGTCGGCCGAAAGGGTGTTCGACCTCGTGCGCTTGCGTCACATGGCGGCCGTCAACGCGGATATCCTGATCCGGTCGGTGCTGTTGCAGGCCATTTTCGTCAGCTTCCTGTTCTTCGGGGCCGATATCGGTGATCTGGAGCTTGCAGCGAACCAGATCCTGTTGCAGTTCCTGCAGGTCACCGCCTATGCGCTGGACGGGTTCGCCTTCGCCGCCGAGGCAATGGTGGGCCACGCGCTGGGTGCGCGTGCGCGCGCGACTTTGCGGCGTAGCGCGATCCTCAGCAGTTTGTGGGCAGCGGTCGTCTGCGCGGCTCTGGCGCTCTCTTTTGCGGTCTTCGGCGGCGCGATTGTCGATATCATGACGACCGCACCATCCGTGCGCGAGACTGCGCGCTCTTACCTGCCGTACATGGTCGCCGCCCCGATCGTCGGGGTGGCAGCCTGGATGCTCGACGGCATATTCATCGGCGCTACACGTACCAAGGACATGCGGAACATGATGATCGTTTCGGCGGTGGTTTATTTCCTGACCGTGGTACCGCTGATGGCCGTCTTTCAGAATCACGGGCTATGGCTGGCGCTCTTGCTGAACTTCGTGGTCCGCGGTGTGACATTGGGTTGGAAATACCCCGCGCTCGAAGCCGCGGCGGACAGGCCCGCGTCAAGTCCAGTCGTTGCGACCTGAACCGACCGCATCGGCGACCGTGGCAAAGCCATCGCGCGCCAGCAACTGGTCGAGGCCCCGTGCGATCCCGCCGGCAAGCGATATGCCTCCGTAGACAAGTGCGGTGTACAACTGCACGGCCGATGCGCCCGCACGGATTTTCTGGTAGGCCTGCTCGGCCGAGCCGACGCCACCTACACCGATGATGGGCAACTGCGTCATTCCTGCCAGAGCCGCGATGACCCGCGTCGATTTTTCGAACAGGGGCTGGCCTGACAGCCCGCCCGCCTCGTCGATGTGCGGGCCATGAAGCCCCGTGCGCGAGAGCGTCGTGTTGGTGGCGATGATCCCCGACACCCCAGAGGCATTGGCCACGCCGGCGATGTCCTGCAGCTCGGCTTCGGTCAGGTCGGGCGCGATTTTCAGGAACACCGGGACAGGTGTGGCAAGCGAATTCCGGGCTGCCATCACACGGTCGAGAAGGGCCGCAAGGGCGGCTTTGCCCTGCAGGTCGCGTAGTTTCTCGGTATTGGGAGACGACACATTGACCGTTGCGAAATCGACAAGCCCACCGCAGCGGGTCAGGACGGTCGCGAAATCCGCGGCCTTGTCCGTGCTGTCCTTGTTGGC
>JGI12109J20283_10995090_pt1 | contig 25330 bp, 36 predicted proteins | sample ElkSlonscriptome_12_FD_20283 | JGI IMG/M metagenome (IMG submission 20283)
CAGTAGTCGGGCATCTGTTCAGGGGGTGTGCCGTCGCAGTAGAAAAAGCCGCTCTGATACGTTGCCGCGACGGGCTTGCAGTGAAGGGGGTTGTCGGGTTGCGGGTAGAGCGTTATCCGGGCTCCGTCTTGGAGTGAGGAAAAGTCGGTTCTCTGTGCCATGTGATCAGTCTCCTGGGTGTTGTTCTGCTTGGTCGTGAGTGGTGGGCGCGCGCGAGCGCCCTAGGGTGCTGTCAATCAATCGCTCTGGAGTAGTCCATGCGGACTCCTGGGACTTGGTCTAGCGCGATCCAACGAATGATGGCTTCGGCGTCCGTGTTGCTTAGGCCAGAGAGTTGAGCCAGGGCGGCCGCGGCGGCGCGGTTGGTGGCGCGCTTCTGCTCGCGGTCGACCAAGGGAGCGGGCGTGTCAGCGGGTGCTGATTGGGCTTCGTCCTTGGCGGCGGCTTCCGCTTCCGCGCGCGCTTTCGCGACGGCGGCGGCTTGTTGCTGGGCCGCGCGCTGGCGCTCCTCCTCGATCTTCAGGCGGGCTTGTTCTTCGGCATCGCGGCGCGCCTTGGCGGCGGCTTCCTCGGCCATTGTCTTGGCGTACAGTTCCCGCTCGCGCTGGCGCTCGGCTTCCTCCTCGGCCTTGATCCGCGCGCGCTCCTCCTCCACTTGGAGACGGCGCTTCTCGCATTGGCCCAGCCGATAGAGCGTCGCATCTCTGATCGATTGAGCTTCGGCTAGACGATCCCCAAGTGCGGGGTCTAGCTCGATGCGTTCGATGCGCTCGATTTCCGCGCGGATCTCTGCAAGCTCGGTGTGCTCCGGGTCAATCTCCTGGGCCAACTGATGTTGGTCTTGCCAGTCACGGATGGCGCGGAGTTCAGCCTGTTGGCGCGCGGCTTCCGCTTCTTCGAGTTCAGTTAGGGGCCGGCGAACCTCGCCTTTGAGCGCGTCCAGGCGCTCGCGAACGGTGCGGCGCTGGGCGTCGACAGCGCCAGCCTTTTTCTTGAGGTCAGCAACAAGGTCTTTCCCCAACTGGTCTAGGTAGGTCTTGCTGCGAGCGACCCTGTTCGCCAGGGAGGCAATTTCCTTGCGGCCTTTGGCTGTACTGACATCGAGTACGACGGCGCGGGCGTGCGTCTCGATTTCCTGAAGGACTTCCTCTAAGGCCGTACCGTCCGGCTGGAACACGTCGGTTCCTGAAATCTGAATCAGCTTGGCGGGGAGTGTTGAGGTGGCGGCCATTATTGGGGCTCCGTTATTCGACAGGGGTTGATTGGAGGTTAGTGAGTGCGCCATTGAGGCGGGCGCGGATGGCGCCCGTCATCGAGGCGGTTTCCTGCAGTCCAATAGCGCGTTCTTCGCGCTCGATTGACTGGAGGTACGCGAGGACTTCGGTGGCGACGGTAATCAGCTTCTGAAGGGCGGGGCTGGGTGGTGTTGTGGTTGTGGCGTTTGGCATGGTGATCTCCGGCAGCAGTGGGTAAGGGGCTGCGCCCGTCCTTGGGCATGGGGTTGGTTCGTGACTAGACGCGAAGGAGGCCGTCTACCATTTCCGGCGCGAAAACACGGATGCATCCCTCGTTTGGCAGGCGCTCAATCGTGTAAACCCGAGTCCAGAACATGCAATCGTGCTGGAGACAAGGGCGCGGCTCGCCGTCTTTGCCGACTGGCAGCAGGGGGCATATCTTTGGTTTGTGGTGTTCCGACATTGTTCTGATCTCCGTCAATAGTGGGTGGCTTGTGGTGCCCGTCCCTGGGCTGATGGAAGGGGCGTTGAGCTAGGCGGCTTCGCGCTGCATGGCGTCGGCGATCTCGCTCTGGTACTGAGCGCAGTAGGGCGCGACTTCGCAGTAGTCCTGACACCGGATCGGCTCACCCGCGCGGTGCTCGATAAAGGTGCTGGGGTTCTCGGCGGCGAACGCGGCGGCTTGCTGCTTGCAGTCGAACACCCGCACAGCGGTTTTGCGGCCAGGCTTGCGAACGGCCCACTTCTCTCCGCGAACCCAACGCTCATTGTCGCTGCACAAGGGGAGCGGCTCGCTCTTGCTTTCAGCCTGTTCGGCCGCTTGATGAAGCTTGACCCTGCCGGCCACGTAGTTACTGGCAACAATCGCTGGCCAGACCGGCACTTCGAGAACAACGACGGGCTTGTCGGGCATCCCTCCGCCCTTGCGGGCGCGGCCCTTGCTCCAGTCACGAAGGATCGCCACCACTTCGAGCCGGTCCACTGAGAAGCCGTTCTCTCTGGACAGCCAAGCCAGCACGTTGAGTTGTGCTATCCAGACGTCTTTCGCGCCATCCATGACAGACCAACAACTCGTGACCTTGTAGTCCTGCAGGATGCGGACATTTGTCCGTTGCCCGGTCTCGGGGTCTTCCTCGATCTCGGTCAACAGGGCCATGCGGTCAAACTGGCCGCTAATGTCCCATCCGCCAACGCGGGCGAATAAGCGATCCTCTGTCAGTGCGACCGTGTCCGCGCGCTCAAGTATCGTGTGGACGGACTGACCGAGCAGCGCCCAAATGCGGTCGGCCGCATCCTCCTGGAGTGAGTCTTTGTGTCGCATACGTAGGATGCGCTGCTGGGGAGGGCCGATAAGCTGAGTACAGCTGATATCCCCGGTCTTGCCGTGGGGGTAGGGGTCATTCCGGACTGCGGCGACTATCGATTCGGGAAGGTTGGCGTGATTAGTGACGTGCATTGTTTGTCTCCAGAGTGGTGGCCGTGAATGGCCAGGTTGATCCGTGAAAGGCCGGGTTTGTGTGAGCCTGACTGAACGCGTCAAGAACTCCATCCGCTAGACTCATTAACTGGTCGAGCCGGGCGGCGAGGTCAGGACGCCCGACGGCTTCGAGGGCCATGCCGAGCTCGCCGCAAGTGGTGCTGTGGCTGATGCCGTTCTGCCCCCAATAAAGGGCGGCGCGAAGTGGGTCTGTGATGGGGCGCGTCATGGCTTGGGCTCCTGGGGCTGTGACTCGTTGGCGATTGCCGCGAGCTGGGGCAGGTGCCCAATCAACTGGCGCAGTTGCAGGGCGGAAAGCTCCGGGATACGGGGCGTCCCGAAAGCGCGCTCTAGCCAGCTTTCAAGGCGCTCGGCATGGGCAGTTAGGCCAAGACGTTCGATCTCATTAAGGGCGCGTTGCCGCAGTTGGGCGATGTCTTCCTGGGGCGGCTGCTGCTGGCCAGGCTGGCGGCGCGGGGGGGCGCTGGTGCGCTGGTTCGAGCGGGGCGCTGACTGAGGGGGCGGGACTGGTCGGCTTTCATCGTCAGCGGTGACGATCCCCAAGGCCGCGGTCAGGGCGTACCGGCGCCCATAGGACAACGAAGATCCGATCTCTTGAGCCTGGGACATGCGCCCTTCTGAAGCGACAGGGATCGGGAACGAGGCGGATTGCGAGTGACCGCCGCAGTGATGGACAGCGCAGGTCACCAGCAAGCCGCCGGGGTGCGGGGCGGTGTCGAAGGTGACGGATAGGCCATTGGCCGAAAGCGTCGGGCCTATCGCCTTCAGGATGTCTTGCAGGTTGGCGTAGGCATAGCTGAATCTGCCGCCTTTCTTCGATACGACCTCGGCGATGCGCGACTTGGGAATTGCCGGGATGTCGCGTTGAAACTGCGCCAGCGCGGCGGAGAAGTCCTCGCGGGCGCGTTCTGCACGAAGCTGCTCGCGCATGGCAAGCAACCGCTCAAGCGATTCAACGCTTACGTTATGCTCGATCGCGCTTGCAATCAGTCGCTCCGGGTCGAGCGCCACGACGTTGGTGGGCTGCTGGGTCTTGAGTGCTGTAGTGGCCATTAGTTGTCCTCCATAGCCAATGGGTTGTATCCCTGGGCGCAGGTGCGCGCCAGGGGCGGTTGATGGGGCGCTTACTTCTCTTGCGCTTGCCGCAAGAGCTGCCGCAAAGCGGCCGCCCGCTCAAAGGTCGCTTCCCAGTCGGGCTCGTCTTCGGTCATCAGAGCTTTGTGCTCCAATCCGTTGATGCCGGCCATGATCTCGTCATATCCGACGATGCCACACCAGTCGGTAGGGGCGAGATTGATAGCCAGTAGGATGATGGCTAGATCCTCATCCGTGCCGTCGCCGCGCGCGATCTTGTCCAGTGCGAGGGCGGCCGGGACCATGGATGCGTGGATAGCGACGCTCCTGGTCGAAACAGGGTTCTTGCTCATGGGGCGGTGCTCCGGGGTTGGGGTTGCGCCATCCTTGGCTAGGGGGGTTTAGGTGCTAGTGGTTACTGGGCAGGGAGGGAGTATTCGCGGTTGAGCGTTATCATGCCGGCGGTGATCTGCACTCGGGCGGTCAGGCGCTCGGTCTTGGCGTCGCACTCGTCGCACTCCCAGATGTGGCGGAACGGCTGGACTTCGGCGCTTTCCCCGGCCCCGCGGTCAAAGGCGGCTGCCGTACGGATCGCGCAAAACGCGCTGTATTGATTAGCGGTCAGCGCTTCACCCGGTAGGGTGTAGTGGTCTATGTCCCCTTCTTCCATGCATGCATCCAAGTGTTCGAGCTCCGAATCGTCCAGCAAGGCAAACCGCTCGAAGCGATCTAGCGACTGGAACAGATGGCATGCCATAGACTCGAGGATTTCATCCTCGGGCAAGAATCCGTCCTCCCAACGGCCCTTGTCGTTGCTGCTCATGTGGTCTTGTACCCAACGGCCAAGCTGGGCAACGCGCTCTTGCTTGCGCTGCTCCTCCTCGGCGGCGGACTGCCGCCGGGCTGCTTCGATCCGCTCTTTCTCGGCGGCGAGCTGGACGCGGGCGGCGGCGAGCTTGTCTGATAGCGATTCCTCCAGGTGCTTGATCTGCTCGCTCCCGAACCGTCGCCATTGATGAGCGTCATTAGATGGGAGCTCGACAATCCGCGTTGAAAAGAGACCGGAATCTGGACGGATGAAGCGCTCAACCGGGAGCTCACGAGCCCAAGCCAGATAGTTGAAGAAGTCTTGGGATTGATCGCGCTCTTGCTGGGCGCGCAACGCGGCCGCTGCTTGGGTCGCTTCGGCGCGCCAATCCAGCCACGCGATCGGGTCCGGCGCGCCGGTCTTCGGCGGCGGGCATGTCTTGCGGACCTCCATTGGTATGTCGAGGACCGAATCGAGGGCCGCCACGTCATGAGTCGATTGTGGCGTGGCGACCAAGGTGGCGCGCTGGGCGGGCGAAAGATCCGCGACCGGCAGGTTGACAGTCACCTGGCCGTGCTGCTCGTTGCCAGCGAGGATTGCTTGCTCTCGATCAACTGTGATCCTGACTCTCATGTGTTTAGCCTCTTGAGTGAGGGCGCGACCGGAGCGGCCGCGCCTTGGGTTGGTGCGCTGATGCGCGGATTAACGCTTATGACCCCCTGGCGTGGCGGGGGCGAAAATGAAACCCTGGGACCACAAGCCAGAGCGGGAACACTGCTGCCAACTGCCAGCAACAGGGAGGGCGGGGAGCGGGGAGCCAGCCAGCGCGCCCACAGGGAAGACGACGACAGGAAGCCCGAGCAAAGCGGCTGCGGCGACACTGGACCAAGTGCCGGAGCCACACGAACGCCACGAGCCAGAGCCGTGCCACTGGCGAGGCGGCAGGGCACTGGGAAACGCGGCGAGCAAGGAGCCTTGGCCCTGGGCGGCCGTGAACTGGACGGCGGCGAGCGACCGACGCGCCAGACGCGCCCGAAGCGGCAGAGCCAGCGAGCCACCAGCGCGCCAATGGACAACTGCGCCAGAGCGCGGGGCGGACATGACCACGGGCCAAGCTGATGCCGTGCCGGCAAACCCGACGCCCGACGCGCCGCCGACAGCGAATACATGGACGGACGCGCTGGGGTTGGCGAGTGCAGCGGAAAGCGCGGACTGATCCGCGCCAACTGCGCAACCGGTGACGACCGACCGACCGGCACGGATGGCGGCGGCGGTGACTTGGGCCACGACGGCCGAGCCAGGGGCCGGCAGCGCGCGGCTGCCGGCGAACATTGCAGCGGGGGCCATTAGACAGCCACCCATTGAGCGCGGAGGAGCGCGCGCGCTTGCGCTGCGCGCATGCCACGAGGCAGGTGGACTTTGCACGCCCACGGGGGACATTGCAGATGGAGCGGCGAGCCTGGACGCCATATGGCGCAGGCTGAGCCAGGCTTAACATCAGACGCGAAACCGGCCGCGAGAGCAGCGCGCTGGTACATATAAGCGCGTTCTTGCGTGCGCGCCGGGAGGAAAAGCGCGGGCGCGTTGGGGCGATGCCCAGCGGATGGGGCGCGCCACGCCCAAACGGAACCAGCGCGATGCTGGCGGAAAATAACCCGGCCGCGATGGCGGGCGGGAGCGGAGCCGAAAGTTGCGGCAAGTGCGACCATGAGAACCCCCGAAAAAACAGAACCAAAAGAACAACCTACACTTATATTATAGCAGCCCGGCTATATTTTGGGGCCGAAAACCCATAGGATGTATTTATGCCAGGCGGCGAAAGAGGGGCGATACCCTATAGGTTGAGAGCAGGGGTGTTTCACGTGGAACAAGGGGGGGGAGGGTGTGCAGCGCGCGCGGGAGCGCGCGCTGGACGCGAACGCGCCCTGGGGAGCGCGGAAACAGAGGGGCTTGACAGGGAGCGGCGGCGGCGATACGCGCCCCATTGAAGGCCGATAGCGACCGGTAGGCGACAGCGACCGGTAGGCGACGAAGCACGAGGAAGGCGGCTAGTAGCGGGCGGCGCGCTATTCGCGCGCTGCCGACAAGCGGGCGGTAGCTGCGCGGCGCGCTATTTGCGCGCGGCGCGGCACGAAGCACGAGTGAGCCGGCGCGCTATTTGCGCGCGGGCTGTGATGCGCGCGGTAGCGATGCCGCGCGCTATTCGCGCGGGGCATGGCCGAACCATGCCGCACTGAAGGGCGGGCAAGGAGCGGCTGGAGCTGGGAGCCGCCACCAATGAGAGCAGCCGCCGTTTAGGCACAACGCACTTATGCACTGGCGCGGTTGTTGCCGCTGGGGCTAGCTATTAAGCCCAAAGCTTGCAAGAACCGTGACAGTGTATAAGTGCTCTTTTCCAAGCCTGTGGGAAGGCCACCATGCGCAAGCATCGAGCGGGGGCGGTTGGCCTTGCCCGCGACGAGCGCCACCCGGAGCGCGTGTGAGGGAGCGCCGGAGCTGGCCGAGGAACGAGGCGAGCGGAGGCCGACCGAGCCGCGCGGAGTGGTGGCCGAGGAGCGGGCTTCCGAACCTGACCGAACCAACTTAGCGCGCGTGCTGGAGCGCTGGAGCCTGGGGCGCGTTGTTTGCGCGCCAGGCGGAAGCGCGGAAGCGCCGCGCGGTGCTGGGGTCGTGCGCCAAGCCTGGGAGCTGCCGCCCTTGCGCCGACGAGTCCCGCCCGGAGCGCGAGTGGTGGAGTGCCGTAGGCGTGCGAGGAACGAGCAGGCCGGAGGCACGGAACCGCCGCGCGGAGTGGCGGGCGAGGAGGCGCGCTGCGAGCCAGACGGGCCGAATGAGCGCGCGTGCAGGGCGGAGGAGCGCGGGGGCGCTGCGTTTGCGCGCCCGTGCGGGGGAGCCCTGCGCCGCGCGGTGCTCGAGGTCGAGAGGGGCGCTTGACCGTGGCGCGGCCCGCGCGGCAGGAAGCCGCGCCGGACACCCCAGGGACGGCCGGAGGTCGGGGAGTCTGCCGAGGGTCGGGGTCGGCCACCAGAGCCCTGCAGCACTACCACGACCGCCGATCCGATGCCCTGCGAACGGGAGTGAGCAGGGCATCGGGAGGCGGCCTAGTGAAGCCGGAGTCGGCCAAAAAAGCCCGCAGCAACGGCGGACCCTGGCGTCGAGGGGAAGGAAAGCCCGAGCCTTGCGGCCCGGGCGACCTGCCTAGAAGGGGATATCCCCCTCATCGATATCTAGCTGGGCGGTGATCCATTCCTTGAAGTCTTCCCCGTCCAAAAGATCCCAAGAGTCCTCAAGCCACTCCGCCCGGTCGTAGCGTTCTGCAAACTCCGGGCAATTCTCCCGCGCGCTGTCGTGGTGGTGCTGAAGTTGGTCCATGTGAGCCTCCGCTTGGTTGCTGCGACGGCCGATCCGCCGCGTCCCGTTCTGGGCAGCGAATCACGGATTGTGCTGTCAAGGCCGGGGCCACGTCCGTTCGTCGGGCGCGCACTGAGCGGGCGGATAAGAGCGGGAGCGCTTGACCCGGCGCGCGGACTTGCTGGAAGCCAAGAGCGCGCCCGACGAACGGATGGGGTGGCCTTGACCGCTCAATCCGTGTCGCTACCCTGGGAGGGCGCGGTGGACGGCCAACTAACCAGCGCCAGGAGGGCGCGATTTGGCCATGGATGGCCCTCCGAGCCGGAGGCGAGTTTCGAATGCGACGGCTGGCGTGCGCGGCAGGACGCCGCGCTCGACAAACCAGGGATGGCGCAGCGATTCGGTAGCGCGCCCGGAGCGTTAGCGGAGCGCTGCGTGCGGTAGCCGGGTTCCCCCTCGGGGGTGGCGGCCGCCGGCACGCGGAAAGCCGCGCGGTGCTTGAGGTCGAGCGCGGAGGAGCGGGGCGAGACGGACTCGCGAGCCGGGGGCCGCCGGGGGGTCAAAGTCGGCCGTGACGCTGCGGAGGGTCTTCGTGCGCTGCTGCTGGAGTTGGCGGTCGAGTGCGGGGCTGGGAGCGCACGATGGCCCGGAGCAGCGGCACACAATGCCTTCTGCGTCGAGCGGGCGGACAAGTCTCAAACCAACAGGACGCTCAGGATGGAGGGGGGCTCTCAGTGGGTACTCTTTGCTCTCGCGAAGCAAAGTGGCTTGGGATCGGTGCGGTGTTTGAGTCGTGACGAGCAAGTCACCAAGGATCGCGAAGGAGAGCAGGCGCGTCCTTGATGGTCGAGCGCTGATTGCGATGTGGGAAATCGGCGAGAGTCTTTTCGGGATTGGTCGCGGGTTGGGCGTCGTGCTGGCGGGTCTGATTCACGGATGAGCGGTCGAGGCAGGGGAGTCGAGCCGGATCTTGTTCCAGAGTCTTTCCAGGGGGCTCGGTCGGCTGCGCTGGTCTGGTTCTGGGAGCCACAGGAGCAGCGGCAAGCGCGGGCTGGGGCGTCGCTAGATTTGCATCGCCAAGGTCGGCAGTTGGCGTCGAGCGCGAAGGGTTGGCGTCTCTGGAGTCTTTCTGAGGGCTGGCGAGATCGAGCAAGGTCTGTTTCAGGGGCGGCGGTGGTGGGATGTCCCTGGGCGTCGCCGGGCAAGCAGGGGTGCCGGATAGGGTGTCTTGAGAGCAGCCGCAAGGGCGGTCAGCTGGTTGCGAGTCTCTTTCAGTGCTGGCGGTTCCTCTGGGCGGTTCTTTTTCCAAAGTCTTTCCGGTTGATTGCTCCGTGATCGCAACCACGGAGGACGAGAGATCGGCGGGCAGCATCAGGGCAGGATCAGACGGCAGGGTGGGCGTCGAGGGAAGCAGGGCGGGCGGAGCCGGTGCCGGGATGGGAGGCGAGCCCGAATGCTCGGGAAGTCGAGCCGGCGGGCTGGGAGGTCGAGCTACCAGGAGTCGAGGTCGCGGTGCCGGCGGGCGTCTCCTCGCGCAGAACTGAGGAGGAACAGGGATGTCGGCGCGGGACGTCGAGCAGGGCAGCGGGCTAGGGCGTCGGCTGGGATGGCGGGTGCGGTGCAGGGTGCGAGGGCAAGCCGGGTCGAGCAGCAGGTGCCGGAGGTGGGACGTCGCGAGGGGAAGGCTGAGGGGCCAGCTTCGTCGGTTGGTCACTCCTCGCGCTGTTCATTCCTCACGCTGGCAGGGCGGAGGTCGAGCGGGAGCTGGGGGGAAGCCGGGGCCGAGCTGGTCAGGGCAGCGGCGGCGGGAAGGTCAGCGCGATACTAGGATGTCGGGCGGATGGTCGTCAAGGGCTGGTAGTCGAGCGGGCATCGAGAGCAGCGAGGTGCTGGTCGTGATCGAGGTCGAGCAGCCGGGGAGTTGCGGGCATTCCTGGGAGGTCATCTTCTGGGGCGATCCAAAAAAGGTCGGGGTGGCGCGAGTTGTTGAGGTGGGTGTGGGGACTGGTGATGAGTCGGGGCGGGTTGTCCTTGGGGGCGGATGCGATGGGGGTCCGGTAATCGAAAACAGCGCGGGGGTGGTCGGGCGGGCTGAATCCAGGGGCTCCCAGGTGCGTGGGCCCGCGGGCGCAGGTGGGCGGGCGTACGCATGCATGTGAGCATATGTATTAGTTCTAGTTCAGTTTTAACTCAAAATCAGCTTTTCCTAAGTAGTTGCCGCGAGGATGGGCGTGCTCGATCTCGATCTGTTCAGCTGATGTTCACAGAATTGGCAGAGCAGGTGCAGGGGGCGCGGCGCGGGTGGGGGTCGGGTGATCGGTTGTTGGGTGGTTGCTGTTGGTCGGTGGTCAGGTCGTTGGTCAGTTCTGGTCAGTTGGTTGATGGGGTGTTGGGTGTTGGATGGTGGGTGGTGGTGTGGTGGTTGGGGGTTGGTGGTCTGGTGGTTGGTGGTTGATGGTGTGGTGGTTGGTGGTTGGTTGGCCAGCCGGGCGGAGTCAGGCGGTTGGGGTTGGCCCGAAAAGATCGGGGTGGTTCTGGTTGGTATGGTCTGTTTGTGATGGTCCAAAATTGGGATAAAAGCATAACGGAATATTCAAAAAATGACTCCTAAACAATCCATAAGTAATCAATCATCATTCATCCCATAGATTGATCTATAAATGGGTTTCGGATTCGTCACAGTTTTCCATTGGTCGGATTTTGGTATTGAAAGGTCCGCGTTCGTTCCCGCTCCGGGTTCGGAGCTTAGCTTGTGCTCAGAGATCGATCTGGTGGCTGGCGCTTGGCTCGCGCTCAGTTCGCGCTTGCTGCGCACTCGGGAGCGGCGGACGGGCTCGGTTGGGCGCGCTTGCTGCGCACTCTGGATGCAGCGCCGTGGTCGTGCTGCTGTAGATCGTCAACTGCGCCTTGACGCGAAACGAATGGTGTGGTCTAGACTATGGGGACATTCATAAATGAAGGAGATTACTGATGGCACGGGTTAAGGGGCCGCTTTTCTCGATGGAAGCCTCGGGCGCTTACGGTGGCGCTCTGGTTTTCGCTCAACGCATGGGCAAGCCTGTTGTGCGCAAGCTCGTGACGCCTTCCAATCCGAACGCGGCAAGCCAAGAGACCAGCCGCAACCGGGTTCGCGTCTTCGGTGCGATTCAACGTTTCCTAAACCAAACCGCGCTTGTGGCGTCGGGCCAGACCGACACTGACAAGACCCGGATTGGCGCTGTCTGTCCGTCTGGCCAGCGCTGGAACTCCTACATCGTCGATCAGGGCGTCGGCTCTGGCGGTGTGAACTACACTGCTGCGGTCGCGGCTTGGGATTTGCTCGACGGGACTGCTCAAGGCGCTTGGGACACTGCGGCGGGCGCGCTGACTCCCGCGATCAATACCGTGAAGCAGACCGAGGCCGGCGGCGGTGAAATCACCCCGATGGAAGCTGGCAAGGTCTGGTTTATCGCGCAATACACTCTCTATCTGATGGGCTTAGCGCCGGTGCCGGGTGCTACTCCTCCTACCTATTCGTAAGCGGGGCAGGCATGGAGCCATTGAGAGCCGGGCAACCCCCGGCTCTTTTTCGTTGTGGAGGTCAAAGATGGCAAAAGTGAAAGGCCCGCTGATGAGCATGGAAGCCCACGGCACTTATGGGGGGCAGGTGCGTTTCCGTCGAGGTCCGGGCGGAGTTCACGTCTACACTGGAGGCGAGCCTCACAGCAAAGGGCCAAAGCGGGTCAGCGCTGCGCAGCAGGCCCAGCGTGACAGCTATCGGGCCGCTGTCGCGCAGTGGCGTGAGCTGTCGGAGTCGGCGCGGCTACTCTGGAGCCAGCGGGGGCGGGTGGCAGGATTGACCGCCTACGCGGCTTTCCTGAGCTTCACGCTCGGGGGAGGGAGTCTGATCGTCGATGCGACCATGTACCCAAGCGAGGGTGTCTCGGTCGGGCTCGAGGCTGCGGTGCTGGTCGAAGATCCAGGCGAAATCGCTATCGTCTGGTGAGTTGATCAGGGGTGGCTCTTGAGCCATTCCGAAATGAACAGGTTGTACCCTGTCCGGGAGGCTCTCTTAGCGCGCCGGATCCAAGGCGCGCGTTCTTCCGCGCTCATTCCCTGCCAGGCGGATACCGCATCCTGAAAGCGCGAGCGTCGAGCTACCTGGGCGTGACTCATTGCGTCTTGAATGGTGGCGCTTTGCCTGCGTACCTGAAGCTGGCGATTCCCCTCAACCCTGCCGTTCCCCAGGCCGATCCGCACGCGCTGAATGACGATGGTCGTTGGGTTTCCCTCGGTGTCGGTGGTGCCGAGCTTTCCTCGGATTTCCAAGCCTATTTGTGGCGCAGTGTTTGGCATCGTGGGTTACCAACTGTTTGTGACGAATGTCACTTGAAGATCGGCCGAGCAGTTCGCCCATAAACAGGTCGCGTGGTAGCGCCCGAAGGTGGCCATGGCCGATACATTGAGGCGAACAATGGGCCGGCGGCGCGAGAACGGCCGCTTGCGCAGAGCGGTCAGGTTGATCAACCAGTCGAACGAGACGGAATGGGACCAAGGCGAGGACTCAACCGGAACCGCCAAGTCGCGTTGGACGAGGGTTCGGTAGGCATATGGCATCGGCTTGATGGCCGGCTCGAATGGTGCCGCGTCTTCGCCGAATGACGCGCCGATTGCTGGGGCGAACCAAGTGACAGCGCCAAACCGAGAGGAGTCGGCTTGGATGGTGCCGGTCAGGTGGACAAGAAGCGGGCGAAAGCTGTCGGGCTGAAACAAGCTCGACAGGTCGTAGTAGAGCGCGCGCTGGCGAAACTCGGTGTCTCTAAACCAACCATCGCCATCAATGCCCGCGGTCCAGCCTGGTCGTTGGCCGCTGGGGCTCGGGTCGTAGTCGGACGAGGCGACGATGCTCGGGAAGCTGCACCACGTTGGTTTGATCTCGGCTGGGTCGTAGGGGTTGCTCGCGCGGTCGAAGTCGCGGACATGGGTTGGGTAACAGGTCTCGATCAGGTCTCGATCAGGGGTGTAGGTAACGAACTCGTCGCTACTGAAGTTGCGCGCAGTCAGCGCGGCAAGCATCTCGGCGCGGTAATTGGCTTTGAAGGCGCGGCTCCATCGACTGTACCGCTGTTCCGAGAAGTGACGCGCGACGGCTTGCATGTCGAAAGGGCGCGGGTAGGATGGGCCAGGAGCGGGGCGGCGGTTCAGCAGTGGATGGCCGGCGGCGCTGTCGTAGGGCTTCCCTGGCACGTTGTTGACTTTCAGAACTTGCGCCAGTGCATTTTCGACTTCTGGCGTGGGTGAGTAACCGGAGATCCTAGCCATGGTGCGAGTGGTCCTTGAGCCTTGCAATCATCCGTCGATTCGGCCCTGGTGCCTGCTCTGGCGTTGGTGGAAGCGCTGGCGGCGCAAGCAGCGCGAGAGCAGGATGCGAAGGGGTTAGGTCGCGGTGACGCGGTAGGGTCCGCTCGCGGCGGGTGCGTGGTTGTTCGTGGGGTCGGTGATCAGGAGCGAGAAAGCCCCGGTATAGTCGAGCGTGCCGGCTGCGGTGCCATCTGCCAGGGTCGTCAGCTCGAGCAAAAGGGCGCCGGTATCGACGGCATAGAAGCGGACGTCTAGCCCAGAGCGGTCGCCAGTTCCGACAACGGAAACAGAAACATTCTGGCTGCCTCCGGGACCGCCCTCTTCGCCGGTGCCGGTGCCGCCGGTATCGTCTCCGGGTTCTGAGCTTTGTTGCTGTATCGCAACGCCGCCGAGGTCCGACCATCCAAGAATAATCAGGTCAAGCATTGAATGCCTCCATTTGTGCGGCCATGGTTGGGGTGACTCGCTCAACTGCTTTATCCCACAGTCGCCGGGATGCTAATCGCATGCTCGAAACGGTCGTTGATCGAAAGCGTTTCGTTGCGCCGGCAATCGGTAGATGAACCCAGATACCGCTTTCGCAGAGAAGGCAGCACTGAACGTACTCCTCGAAGGTCGGCCAGCGCGGAAGCTCGCGCAGAGTCGGGCCTATCGCGGAACGGCGCATGATTTTGGCGTGCGTAACCTCGGGTGCATAGGTGAGTTGGCGTAAAGGGTTCCAGGGGCGTCCTTTGCGCTCGATGTCGGAATGCCCGTCAGGGTGCAAGTGGCGGGTGTCGGTGTAGACGCCAACTGCGTCCGGGCGTTGGTCAAGGATGTCGACAAGCGTTTTGATGATGCCTGGGGCAAGGATGTCGTCATCGTCCGCGAAACCGACATATTCGGCATTGCCTTGACGGAAGCCGCAAGCGCGAGCAGCGCCGATATTGCCGGGGAATCCGCCTACAACAAGGTGAACATTGCAGGGCTGTTGTTCCAGGCTGGCCAGGGTTTGCTTGAGCCAGGAGGCGGAACCGGAATAGCTGACGACATGGATATCAACGCGCGCGCCTGGTTTGGTTCTGCTCTCTATGTATGGACACTGTATCTGCTTCCGATTGTGCCAAAGCATCAGGGAATCAGTGTCGCGGTCGGTCAAATGTTCGCGAGTAATGGCGGCTTCAATCTGGCGATTGATCGCGCGCTGTCTGCTGTCGCCGTGCTGCGGCTGGTTGTTGGTGACGCATGAACGCGAGCCGGGCTCGCGCCAGTGGTAGCGAAGGCCGCTCATTGCAACCGGGGTGCGGTGTCGCCATGCCTTAATCAGCAGGCGAGCGCCCCAATACAAGGGTTCTTGCCGGGCTGGGCGGATTTCGTCTGTCACCGATAGCGCGATATCGCGGCGGACAAGGGCCCCCCACTGGATGGGCTGGGGGTTGGCCAGGTAATCCCATATCTCCAGCGGTGGATGAGGGTGGGCGTTGCTCGATGCGATTGCGATTGGTGCGAGCTGATCGCGGCGAAAGGATGGTCCGCGGTCTATCGTGTCGTCGCTGTCGAATGAAAGGCAGAAGTCACCGCGAGCAGCCGCGACCCCGGTCGCGCGGGCTGCGGCTTGGTTGCGAAAGCCTCGGCTCGGGATAACGCGGCATCCGCGTTCGGACGCGCGGCGGAGCGCGCGGACGGTCGCGGTGCTGGTGCTGTGATCGTCGATGAGCAGTATTTCATCATCCAGGTGCGCGAGCTTGATGCTTTGCAGAGCCTGTTCAAGCTCGCTCGGTTCGGTGTTATGCACCGGGGCAATGGCGCTGATGGACGGCTTTATCATGAGCTTCCAGGAAGCGATACGGTATAAAAGATCGGCCCTAGTTGTTCGCTGAAACCGCCGAAGCTGACGGTCGCGGTCAACTGCCCGGAGCCCTCGGCAAAGTTCGATTGGCCATTCCAGACATCAAAGCGAAAGTTGAACTCAGGACCACGGAAAGCCCCCCAGAATTGGGTTCCCTGTCCCGAGTCATAGGTTTCGATTTCGGGGTCGTGCCGGCCGGGCGCGAAGTCTAGCGGGCTCCATTGGTTATCGAATGAGTCTAGAACGGCGTCGGGAGGCAGTCCGACGATAAGAGCGCGCGCGGCTTCCCAGGGTGGATTCTGGTATGTGTGCTCGCCAGGGGTGCCAGAAACCTCCTCAATCGGCAGGCTTACGGTTTCTTTGCTGTGGGTCATCTTCTCGGCATCCCACCAGGCTAGGCGCATTTCACCCACTGAGGGCGGAGAGAAATGGCGAATGGCGGTGCTGCCATTAGGAAGGGTGGATAGCTCTATTGTAACGGGCGGATCATCCGGGCTGATGCGGATCACTCGGCAGGGTGGGGAAGATACCCACGAGCGTGGCACGCGAATGTAATGCTCTTGGTCCCCTGATGGCGGCTGGATCGTTAGCTTGGTCACAAGCGGAATGTCAGAGTTGTCCATTCCGCCAGGAGTCGATACAGCAAGATCGGAAACGATATCTGAGGGCGTGACGGTCGAGGGTTGACCATCAAGCGGTACGGTGATGGTGGTGGCGACCGGGGTCAATGTCGAAGCTTCGGTGAAGCCCGGGAGGGTGGCGCGCGCTAAAACCGCGCGCGCTTCGACGATGGCATCTGTGGCGATGGTGCCGGCTTGGGCGAGGATTTTGTCTCGCGACAGGCGCATGGTCGCGCTTGACCACGAGGCTAGCCAAAGCTGCCAATTATCGTCGTCAAGTCGAACATGGATGCTCATCTGATCGCCGTCCGCCCATTGGTCGATGGCGGCGACAGCGTTAAAGGTGCGTTTGCCGGGTAGGGCGCCCCCCGATGAAAGATCAAGGTAGGTGGTCTGAAAGGTCGCGGATTGGCCGGTCAGGTCGGAATAGCGAAGCGTCACGATTGCATTCTCCGGTTGGTGCTGCTGACTATGGGGTGAAAGGGAGTTCGATTGGGGTATGAAGCGGCCAGGCGACGGAATCGGGTTTGCTCGCGATCCGCCAGCGTGACCAGAAATGGGCGGTCACCTGGGAAACGATGCTCTCGCCTTCTAGCATGACACTGGTGTCGAGGTTGGTGGTCGCGCTGCTCACGCTGATGTTGTGAGAGCCGACGATTGCGGCAGTGTCGTCGAAGATGGCGATCTTCTCGTGGAGGACTCTGCTACCGGTTATCACGCGCACTTGCCAGCCAGCGGCGAGGAGCTTTTGCGCGGTGTCGTAGTTCGGTCGGCGCTTGCCGACCTTGAGCGGGCTAGGGCTAAGGATAATGCGGCACTGGAGGCCGCGGGCGGCGGCGTCGGTGCAGGCGGCGAGGATGTTATGGGTCGGTGTGTGCCAGCGTGGCGAGAACAGAAAGACACTGATCTTGACCGAGGTCTTAGCGTCGCGAAGCTGACGCATGAACTGCTCGCGCCAGTCTCCGCCGGTTAGCAAGGTCACGTCGGCCAAGGTGCTCATAATTGATCCGGATCAAAGGTGCGGCCAGCTAGTCGGGCGACCTTGATTCTGCTCGCGCTTGGTGACTTTGCCGGATGGGTCTGGGAGAAACATCTCCACCACGCCACCGATAGCCACGCCAGCGGCAAGGATGCCGGCTTGCTGCTCGGGTGAAAGGCTCAGGCCAAGGGCGGTCAGCACGAAGATGAGGCCGCGCCAGGTGGAGCGCTCATCAAGGCGGTCGATCAAGAAGCGGTCGAGTTTCATGGTTTGGTGTCCTCCGGTTAGGTTGGGATGGTCGGCAGTGCTGGCGAAACGATGTCTTGCTGTAGAAACTCACTGACAAAGAGTTGGTAGCCGTTCATTGGCTGGGACACGGCGGCATTGCGCCATTGGTTCTTTTGGCTCGTGGCAAGGTCGGACCATGCGGCGGCGGCTTCGGCGAATCGAGTGGAACGCTGCTGCTGGGCTGCCGTGCGGGGTTTGGTCATGGTCCGGGTCTTGGCTGCCACAGCTTGCCCTCCGTTGTTGCGAAACTCGATCAGGTCCGCGAATACGCCAGAGGCCGAGGCGGAGAACAGTGGGCCGGTCAGTTTGGGCATGGCGTCAGTGTCCAGTTAGGGAGCCAGGTACGGGAGGAAGCGCTCAATGGGCGCGATTTCCCGAAGGAAGAACAAGGCGGTCACGACAAAGAGGCCAAGGACTGTCGTGGCGCGAATGATGGTGCGGTGTAGCCGTTCCATGGCGGTTGTTCTGGCGCTCTCCTGCTCGATCTCTTGCTTGATGTGGCTATCGAGCCGGGACAAGATCCGGTCGGTTTGATCCTGGGTGCTGCTCAGGATGTGGTTCTGGGCGGTGAGCCCATCCTGAATCGCCGATGTCCGTCCCTGGACTTCGGCGAGCAGCGAGGCGGACGTGGTTAGCCGGCTCTCGATTGTCCCTAGCCGGACGTCGGCGCGGTCGACGCGCTTTCCCAGGAGCCGCATTACTGAGGCCGTCGCTCGGATCTTGCGGTGTGCCGCGTCGAGGTCTTCAACCTCGGGCGTGGTTTCATCGTCGATAAACTGTTCATCCACGTTATTACCTCCATAAGCCATTGGCTGTAATTATGGACGAACATGGCGGTTTTATCAGTGGGTGCGTGTGCTGCCGTTGGTGGCCGCTTTAACCCGCTCGGCAAACGCCTCGTCGAACATATCGGGCTGAATCGGACACCCGAGCGCGAGCCGGGTCTGTTCGTATGTCCAATCCCAATTCTCACGCTTCTCCTCGGACAGCTGGGCATACTGGAGCGCGGCCTTGATCGCGTGACGGTTGCATGCGTGCTCTGCTTGCAGCCGCTCGAAGATCGCCCGCTTTTGGGCGCTGAGGTTGGCGCGCTCGTCGTCGATCTCGGCGAGCTGGGTGGCGGCTTGGGCCAGTTCAGTGACGACGGGCTCGGTGGTGCCTGGGGCTATGGTTTCGGCTTTCTTTACCATCGCTTCTTCTCCGTTTGGGTTGGGTGGTTGAGGGGTGTGTTTAGGCCGCGTTCGGGGTGGTCTTCGGAACCTGGCGCAGCCGGCGGGAGTGGCGTGGGACTGGCGGCGGTGCTGCTCGGCTCGCCAGTTCGGCGGCGGTGTCGCGCGCATCGATTCGCTCGCGAATAATCTGCATCCAGGCGGCGAGCGTGATCTCGGCGGTGTGGTCCGGGTCAACGTCCTCCGAGCAGATTGCGGCGAGGGGCACGATCACGCGCCACTTGAGGATGGGCGGGAGCCCAACGCCCTTTTGATCCAGCCGGTAGACGAGCGCCGGTGTGGCGTTCTCCATGATCCCTTGGTCTTGTGCTTGCTCCCACCACTCGGATCGCCAAGTTTTGGCCCATTTGACCTCGACCGCCCAGCCGGGCAGTCCATCAAGGTCCGAATTGCTCTTGCGCGCGGCTTGTCGCTGCCAAGCGCGGGTGATGTCTAGGCCGAGGTGGTCTCTGATCAGGCGCGCGACTTCTTGTTCGCCAGCGCGGCCTTTGTTGCGTTGCATTGCGCTCATGCGGGGGGTTCTCCTTTCAGCCAGTAATGCATTTTGAGTAGGGCGGATTTGGCCGGGTAAGCCCACAGGCCAGTGAAAACAACGCCAGGGCAGTCGGTCCCTGGTTTGAGCGCGCGAGCGGCCATGAGCATCTGCTGTCGCGCCTCGGGGTCGTGGCGATACCTGTCGAGTAATGCCTCGCGGTAATCGTTGGCGTCGCCACAGAAGCCAGTCCGGGGCGCGAATGGCGACCCGGATCCTGGATTGGTGTCGAACCGGAAGGGTTCGTGATCGGGCTGGAGCGGCATGGGCGGTTAGCCAGTCCAGCGGGCGCGCGGCCGCCGCGAGTCGATGTGAACCCAGCCGCCCGCGCCGCGCTGGTAGAGGCCGATCCCGCCATAGCTGGGAAACAGCCGTTCGGCCATGGCATGGACCTCGGTCGGGTGCGCTCCTGGAACCTGGATGTCGGCTGCCATACCGCGCAGGTGGTAGCTGTTCTTCGCACCGCCGACTTGGGCGTTGTAGCTTGGTGATCGATAGCCGGACGTGATGCGGATCGGATGGCCGCCCAGGGCAGCGCGCAACTGCTCAAGCATCTCGATTAGCTGGGGGTCGATCTCGGTGGACGTGCCATCGCGGCATACGAACTCATGATTCGAGAAGTGCGGGGATAGGTCACCCATGGTTGGCCTCCTGTTCGGTGAGGGGTGGTTCGGACTGGTTAAGGGGTACGTCGTCGCGGAGATGCGCGAGAATGGCCCGGATATGGCGCTGGCCGCGTTTGCGCTTGTGCTCCCATGTCTCGGTTGGGAGTAGCTTGAAATCGCCGTCAGCGGCGTTTAGGCGGGCTTGCTGGGCGCGCTGCTCGGGTGTGCCTGGTCTGGCGGCGGCGCGGAACTCTGCGATGCTGGGCGGGAAACGGTGATTGGCGCGGCAGTGCTTCAGCCCGCGATCAATCTCGTGACCAGTGAGCCCCTGGAGACCCTGTTGCCACTCCCGGGTCAACAGTTCAAGGTCGGTGGCCGCGATGGTGTCGGCCCAGGCTAGCGGCCAGAGCAGGCCGAAGCGGGCGAACAGCGCGTCAATCCACTTGCGGGAAATGAGCGCGCGCTCGGTCGAAGAGGTCGGCATTGATTGCCCTGCGGCGCTCGGTCTTGTCGGTGTATCCACTGCTGGTCCTCCGTGGGTTGTGCTCGAGTTCGCGCCTGCACCAGTTGCGCCAGGTAGCGAGCCAATCACTCTTGCGGCCCTTGGCCCCTGGGGTGCTGCGCCAGTAGTCGGAAAATCGATCCCAAGTCGCGCCCGGGTCCAGCGCGGGACAGTTGGAGCGGCACCAGTCCGCCCATTCCTTGGGCAACTCCTCCAGGTCGAGACGGAAGCCTTGCGACGCAGGGCGCTTCGGTCTGGGCGCGCCAGCGCCTGACAGACTCTCCTCTTTCTTCTCCTGTTCCTGTTCCTGTTCCTGTTCCTGTTCCGTAGCGTTACTAACGCGCACGTACGCGTTACATGCCGGGTTGTTACGCGTTACATCTGCCTGTTTAGTGGGTTTGTCGGCTTTCTTGCGGTCGCGCCAGGCGCGCACTCGGGCGCGGCTCGACAGGCGGGTGGTTAGCATCTGTTCCACCATGCCGGTTATGTGGCGGTGGTAGAGCAGTCCATCGTTGTGCAGGGTCCAGCCGCGCAACAGGATCTCGCCATGAGCCTCCAGGAACGCGGTTCGGCAGCCGATGCGGCGGGCGAACAAGCGGTGCTCGCTGGGCATTGAGCCGACCGGGACAGAGCGCCAAGCCTCGACCCATATCCGGAGCAACCAAGGACGCTCCTCGTCTTCGGCGAGCGTCCATGAATCCGAGGAGAAAAGGCGCTCCAGGTCCAGTTCAGGCTTCCAGCCGTTGGCCTTGGTGTCGGTCGGGTATGGCGGCTCCGGAAGGTCTTTCGGAACCGCGTGCAGGTGTGGATGTGATGAGGGCATGGTCAGCCCTCGGTCTGTACCTGGAACAACGCGCTGACCGGGACAGCGAGCGCGTCAGCGAGTCGCTCAATCGTTGCAAGCGACGGCTTGCGCTCGCCGGCCTCCAGTTGGCTCAAATACGGCTGGCTTAGCCCTGTGGTCTTGCATAGTTCCATTTGGCTCAACTGTTTCTGAGTGCGCCAGTGCTTGACGTTGTGGCCGAGTGTTGTCGCTGTTTGCATGGATAAAGCTCCGGGGATATATCGCAGGTGAGAATAAATGGCCCTAGGCAGTATTGCAAGGAATGCGATAAGCGGCACTCTCCTGCTATAGCTGCCGAGCTATACTCAGGGTATGAACATTAAGATGATGCGGAAAAAACGGCGACAGTTGGGTCTTACCCAGCAACAGCTCGCGGACAAGTTGAAGGTAAAGCAAGCTTTCGTATCCGAATTGGAGCGCGGCACAAAGAAACCGAGCATTGAACGGCTTGAATCCATTGCTCGTGCATTGAAGTGCAAAGCGGCGGAATTGCTGGATGAAAGTGGAAAGGAGTCGCCTATACAATGCCAGCCGGAGCCACAAAAAGCCGAAACGGTATTCCGGGACTATGGCACCCCGGCGGGGCTGCGCGCCTTCGCGGACGATCACGCGCTTATCAACGCGCTGGCGGTGACACCTGGGGAGTGGGCAGTGCTGCGCGCGGTGCAGATCGAGGGGATTAGCAAGGACGGTTACCTTCAGTTGCTGGTGACCTTCCGCAGCGTGACGAGAACGTGTCACGGCCGAGTCAGCGAGGGGAGCGGCAGGGGCCAAGTCAGTCACGGCAGCGCGGGGCGGCATCGCTAAATGACTGATTGGATTAGGCCGGCAAACCGGGGGCCGGATTCGAATGGCAGAGGCCGGAGGTTCGAATCTTCTCACCCCGACCATTCATAACAGACACTTAACCGACCTCCTTTCTAGCTGTTGAAGGGGCCGCGTGACTTGATCGTGACAGGGCGTCGAGTTGATCGACCGCGGTGCGGACGCGATCTGGAGCCAAGTGGGCATAGCGCTCGGTCATGGTGACGGAGGCGTGGCCTAGCAGGTCGCGGATCTCGGTTAGGGGCACGCCGGCAGTCACCAGCCAGGCGGCGCAGGTGTGCCGGAGGTCGTGTATCCGGAAGTCGCTGATCTCGGCGCGGCGACAGGCGGTGGCAAAGCTGCGTTTGGTGCCGGCGATTCTGCTTCCATCCTGATGCGCGAAGACCCAAGGCGAGTCTGGGCAGTGTTGCGCGCGAAAGCGAGCGCGCGATAGCATGGCCGCGCGAGCCGAGTTATTCAGCGGCACAGTTCTCCGTTTGCCTGACTTGGTGTGCTGGGCCTCGAGCGTCACGAGCCGGCGCTTGAGGTCCACCCTCCCCCACTCCAGCCCCAACAGTTCGCCGCTCCGGCAGCCAGTGTTGAGCGCCAGGGCGATGAAGTCGGCCAGGTGCGGGGCTCTTGGTTCGGCGGCGGCGGAGGCGATGAGCCGCGCGGCTTCCTCCTGCGAGATCCAGCGAACGCGCCCCTCGGGTTCGCGCAACTTGCGCCCCTGGACCGGGTTCGGTATGTCCCAATCGAGCGCTCGCCGCGCCCAATTCAGCGCGGATGAGAGCAGGGACAGTTCGCGGTTGACTGTCGCGGGAGAAGCGCCAGCGCCCCGGCGGTCGGCGATGTAACTGGTGACATCGGATGGCCGGAGTGTTTGGAGTTCGCGCCCGGTCAGTTTCGCGGTCAGGTGGCGCGCGCTCCAGATGTCGCGGTCGCACCGCTTGTCGGCGCCAGGTCCGTCCATATAGGCGAGCATCATTTCGTCATACGTCCTCGTCGGTTGCTTGTTCCAGTGCCGTTCCTCGCGGGCTTCGAGGGTCCATTTCGCGAGGAGTGCGGCGGCTTCGTTCTGGTCGGTCGTTCCAGTCGAGCGGCGAGTTCTCTGGCCGCTTGCGTTGGTGTAGCTCGCCCACCAGAGGGGCGAATCGGAACGACGGTAGAGCCCTGAGCGGGCGGTGGTGCGCTTCGGCATTTGGATTCCTCCGGCGATGCCGGCCCCGCGCGGTCGTTATTATCGCGCGGCAATAATTGAGCGTCGATATATCGCTCGAGGTCGCGGTGCGCGACGCGCAGTGAGCGCCCGACGCGCACGGGGGTTAGGTGCCCCTGGTCGAGCAGTCGCCGCACGGTGCGCTCGCTGACCGAGAGGGCATCGGCGGCGTGAGCCAGGGTGAGCAGCAAAGGGGCGGCACTCATAGCTCGTCCAGGCGCGACCATTCACAGTGTCCGCTGTTGAGCCGGTACTTCCATACCGGTCTACCGCGCTTGATGTCGGCGAACTCGGCGACAAGCTCCTCGGTGCGCTCCTGGAGCGAGCCGGCGGCGCGGGCGTCGGCGGCGTAGCTCTGAAGCTCGGCGTGGGCGCGCTTGGCCCAGTTGACTAGCGTGTCATGATCCATTGCAGGCTCCTAGCGGGCGGAAGCTGTCGCCTTGGGCGAGCGCTAGGTTCGCGCGCTGCCGAACGTCATCCATGGTCGCGTTGGTCGGCAGTTCCAGGATGCCGACAAGGCCGTCGCGGAACAGAATGCAGCGCCCAGCCAGCATAGTGACGTTCCGGTCGTGCTGGCGGGCGAGCTCCATGGACGAGCGGGCTTGCTCGGCTTGGAGCTTTTTCATCAAGGCATCGGCGAACGGGGTCTCGGAGTTGTTCTTCTTGGTCATTGGTTGGCTACCTCAGAACGGAATGTCATCGTCAAAGTCGGCCGCGTTGTCGGGTTGCATCCCGAACGGCGCTGGCGCGTGCGGGTGAGGCTGTTGTGGCCGAGCTTGGGCGTTGGGCTGGTGCTGGGCGGCTTGGCCCTGGTGGGACTGCGGTGGCGTCTGGAAGGCGCTGGGCTGCTCGCCCTGAGAGTCGAGCATCATCAGGTCGCGAGCCCGAACCTCGGTGGTGTAACGATCCTGGCCGCTCTGGTCTTGCCACTTGCGCGTTTTGATCTGGCCGGCGACGAATACCCGCGATCCCTTTCGGATGTACTGCTGCGCGATCTCGGCTAGGCGCTGCCAGAGAATGACGCGATGCCATTCGGTTTCCTCGCGCATCTCGCCCGTGGTCTTGTCGGTCCATTGCTCGTTTGTGGCCACTGAGAGCGTGGCGACAGGGGTTCCCTGCTGGGTATAGCGGAGCTCGGGGTCAGCGCCCAGCCGTCCAATCAACTCAACTCTGTTCAATGCGCGCATTGGTTATGCTCCTGGGCTGCTGGTTGACGATTCAAGGAAGTCAAAGCCGGCGATAGCTTCGGTGATATCCCTCATGCAGTAGTCGGGCATCTGTTCAGGGGGTGTGCCGTCGCAGTAGAAAAAGCCGCTCTGATACGTTGCCGCGACGGGCTTGCAGTGAAGGGGGTTGTCGGGTTGCGGGTAGAGCGTTATCCGGGCTCCGTCTTGGAGTGAGGAAAAGTCGGTTCTCTGTGCCATGTGATCAGTCTCCTGGGTGTTGTTCTGCTTGGTCGTGAGTGGTGGGCGCGCGCGAGCGCCCTAGGGTGCTGTCAATCAATCGCTCTGGAGTAGTCCATGCGGACTCCTGGGACTTGGTCTAGCGCGATCCAACGAATGATGGCTTCGGCGTCCGTGTTGCTTAGGCCAGAGAGTTGAGCCAGGGCGGCCGCGGCGGCGCGGTTGGTGGCGCGCTTCTGCTCGCGGTCGACCAAGGGAGCGGGCGTGTCAGCGGGTGCTGATTGGGCTTCGTCCTTGGCGGCGGCTTCCGCTTCCGCGCGCGCTTTCGCGACGGCGGCGGCTTGTTGCTGGGCCGCGCGCTGGCGCTCCTCCTCGATCTTCAGGCGGGCTTGTTCTTCGGCATCGCGGCGCGCCTTGGCGGCGGCTTCCTCGGCCATTGTCTTGGCGTACAGTTCCCGCTCGCGCTGGCGCTCGGCTTCCTCCTCGGCCTTGATCCGCGCGCGCTCCTCCTCCACTTGGAGACGGCGCTTCTCGCATTGGCCCAGCCGATAGAGCGTCGCATCTCTGATCGATTGAGCTTCGGCTAGACGATCCCCAAGTGCGGGGTCTAGCTCGATGCGTTCGATGCGCTCGATTTCCGCGCGGATCTCTGCAAGCTCGGTGTGCTCCGGGTCAATCTCCTGGGCCAACTGATGTTGGTCTTGCCAGTCACGGATGGCGCGGAGTTCAGCCTGTTGGCGCGCGGCTTCCGCTTCTTCGAGTTCAGTTAGGGGCCGGCGAACCTCGCCTTTGAGCGCGTCCAGGCGCTCGCGAACGGTGCGGCGCTGGGCGTCGACAGCGCCAGCCTTTTTCTTGAGGTCAGCAACAAGGTCTTTCCCCAACTGGTCTAGGTAGGTCTTGCTGCGAGCGACCCTGTTCGCCAGGGAGGCAATTTCCTTGCGGCCTTTGGCTGTACTGACATCGAGTACGACGGCGCGGGCGTGCGTCTCGATTTCCTGAAGGACTTCCTCTAAGGCCGTACCGTCCGGCTGGAACACGTCGGTTCCTGAAATCTGAATCAGCTTGGCGGGGAGTGTTGAGGTGGCGGCCATTATTGGGGCTCCGTTATTCGACAGGGGTTGATTGGAGGTTAGTGAGTGCGCCATTGAGGCGGGCGCGGATGGCGCCCGTC
>JGI12109J20283_10493562_pt1 | contig 25243 bp, 18 predicted proteins | sample ElkSlonscriptome_12_FD_20283 | JGI IMG/M metagenome (IMG submission 20283)
AGATCAAGACAAGCGCACGGCGGCTGAGGTGGCTGCAGAGTTCTTGAATGAAAATGGCTTTTTGACTGATAAGCCATAAACAACCGTATAGTTGAGCTGTTTTACCGCTTTGTTATACATAATATACATTATGCGAACTATTGCCTATCCAGTGTTCTGGCGATGCCTGGTACTGCGTAACCCGATTCAAATTGCGACCAGGTTGTTTACCAGCGAGAAAAAAGGAGCCAACGACAGGCTCCCTTTCTAAGATCTGAGGCGAGGTTAAACATCAATTCGTTCGATCTGCCCATTGACTTCGCCAGCGACGGTCAAATCTGTTCGAGAGTCGACTTGCACTGAACCCAGGACACGAGCGCCGTTCTGAATCGTGACCTTTGGTGGTTCTGCGTCAAAGTCTTCGTCAAGAATAACGATGATATTTCCTGCAACAACGCTGCCACTTTCGATCAGGATTTCACCGGCATCGGAAAAATCCGAACCCCAGTTCATCCATGAGGAATTTTCTGAGTGGTTTTTGATTTCTATCGTCACATCACCGCCAACTTCTGAGCGACCAAGAATTCGGATCGAGCCGTAGCGTGTTTTGATGTTTTGAAGAACCTCTGATGAGTCCAGGCTGATGTTTCCGTTCCTGGTTTCAGTGTTTCCCGCGATACTTGTTCCTGAGGCCATAGAAACACTGGCATTGCGGGTCTCTACATTGCCGGCGACTTTAGTGCCGGAATCAATATCGACATCACCGTTCCTTGATTCGAGCGACCCGTCAACCACTACCTCCGTAGCAATTGAAATGGCGCCATTTCGACTTTCAATGGCTCCGGTGCTGGCCGAATTTGCAACCCGAATACTGCCATTTCGAGTTTCGATTGAGCCTGCGATACTTCTGGAGCCGAGTTCAATAGATCCGTTGCGCGCACTCAGGTCACCGGCCTGGACCTCTTGACCTACCATAATCTGCCCGTTTCGACTGCCCACATCCCCAACACGCGAGTTGTCTCCGATCGTGACCGGCGCATTCCGGGATTCGATATCACCATCAACCGTTGCGCGATCATTGATCACCACTGGATCGTTACGAGAGTCGATATTGCCCTCGAATGACTCGCCCTGACTGACGATTATCGGTGCTGCGATTGCCAATGTTGACAGCAATAAAGCTGTTGACAAGCTGGTCAGATGCATCAACCTCTGCATTCCTGGCTGTTTCCCATTCACCTGCTTATTAAAAAGATTACGATGTTCAAACATCTCGATTTCTCCGAAGTCAGTTGCCGGACATATTTGTGTGCTGTAAGTAGACTATGCCGCTCTGCCTCCTGTCATGTGGCAAAAGTCATTGAATAGGTAAGCTTTGTACTTTGATGGATTTTTGCAATGCAGCCTTGTCGGTTGGTCACTTGAGCGCGTATAGTTTCTGGCGATAAGGCATCTGTGCTCTTTCTCTGGAGGTTGCGAGTCAAATGGTAGAAAAGCTTGAACAGCGTTCGTTCCTGATTCTTCTCGCAGTTGTCACGGCACTCTTCTTATTTCTGTTAAAGCCCTTTTTTGCACCAATTCTTTGGGCCTGCATTATCGCGGTGCTGTTCCATCCGATGCAGGTACGTCTCGAGCGCTGGTGGGGACCGCGCCCGAATACGATCGCATTGGTCACTTTGCTGGCCTGCATCGTGCTGGTAGTCTTGCCGGTGTTCTGGTTGCTGACATCGTTCGTCCAGCAAGGCGTCGATCTGTATCAACGTATTGATTCTGGCGAAATCCGACCTGGCCAGTTTCTTGATCAGATTCGAGATGCGTTTCCGGCGATTCAACAGCTGTTTGAGCGATTTGGCATTGATACTGACCAACTGCGCGAAAGCGCAGCTTCTGCGGCCGTTGCTGGCTCCAGATTGGTGGCCCAAAACGCATTTGCTGTCGGGCAGAGCACGTTTGAATTTGTCCTCAAGCTGGCGATGATGCTGTATGTGGCGTTCTTCTTGCTGCGCGACGGGCGTCGCCTGACCGATGAATTGGTTCATGCCCTGCCCTTGGGCGATGAGCGCGAGCGACTGTTGTTCACCAAATTTTCAGAAGTGACTCGCGCGACGGTTAAAGGCAACCTGCTTGTGGCGATGGTGCAAGGCGCACTGGGCGGCATTATTTTCTGGGTTTTAGGGCTGCCTGCTGCACTACTATGGGGCGTGGTGATGACCGTGCTGTCCTTGATCCCCGCGATAGGGGCAAGTCTTGTCTGGCTTCCTGCGGCACTGTATTTATATGCGACGGGTGACTGGATTGCTGCCACCGTGTTGATCGTCTATGGCGTCGTTGTAATTGGATTGGCTGACAATCTGTTGCGCCCGATTCTGGTTGGCCGAGACACTAAATTGCCCGATTGGATGGTGCTGCTGTCCACCTTGGGAGGATTGACGCTGTTCGGAATCAACGGCTTTGTGGTTGGGCCGCTCATTGCTGTTTTGTTTATTGCTTTTTGGCAAATATTCAGCAAGGAATTTAATCCCAAATCAACGGAGTCTCCATCCGAAGAAAAAGCAAAAGACAAGACCGAAGAAGACTCCATTAAACTTTGAGCTTGCCGTTGTCTTGAGCGGTCAGCTCTCCTCACTTTACAGCCTATTTCGTATGAGTTTAACGTCTCGATTTTTTAAAAAGCCCTGGCAGCACAAGAATCCGGAAACGCGCTTGTCTGCGGTCAAAGAACATCATGATCCTGAGTTAATCAATGCCCTGCCCCAGTTGGCCGAGCAAGACTCATCGGCCGTCGTGCGGCTGGCGGCGCTTGAACGCATCAACACCGAACCCTACTGGTTGGATGCGCGTTTGCGCGAGACCGATGCCGACATCCTGGCTGCTGCGGATCAATTTTTGAGCCGTTCAGTCTGCGCCAATTCCTCCTCTGAAATGCGCGCTGAACGTCTGCTCTGGTTAAAAAAAATCAAATCAAGTGACACGGTTCGGCAGTTAGCAAGACAGGCCAAAGATACTGAGCTGCGCGAGAGTGCGCTCGAACGGATTCAATCACAGGGTTTCCTCGGCGACTGCTATAGCACCGAATCCGACCCCGGGCTCGCCGCCAGCTTGCTGACCCGAATCACCCAGCTGTCGACTCTGGAGCGATTGCATCAGAGCTTGAAAAAGACCAGTAAATCCAAAGCCAAGGCAGTGCAAGCCCGCATTCAGACAATACAATCAGAAAGTGGCGAGATCGACGGCAATGAAGTATCTGCAAGGCAGGTGCTTGAACAAGCCGAAGCCCTGGCCCGCGGTGAGAATATCGAACAGCGTGAAGCGCTGCTAGAAGAATTGCGCAAATCCTGGGCGTCGTTGGAGGATGTTCCTGATCAGCTGGTCAATCGATTCGAAGGTGCGACCAATATTGTCGAATCGGCCATCGCACGGTCGAGCTTGGCTGAGACGGATATCGACAGCTCGGTCGCAGACAACGCTGACCGATCCACTGATGACGCGACTGCAGGTCCTGTTTCTAGCCTGCAAAGCACGGCCGACGCCATTCGTAGTCAACTTCGATCGCAGAAAAAACAACTCAAACCACAAAAACTGTTGGCTGATTGGGACCGAGCCTGGAATGACTTGAAAGAAGTTCATGACATTGATTATGAACTAAAAAATGAAATGCTGCCGATTTTGAAAGAACTGCAGATCCAAGTTCAGCGTCAGTCCCACTCGAGCGCATCGGGTGTGCCATTGCGCGGCGGTAAAGATGGGAAAACGGCGCGTGCAGAGGAATCCATAGATTTCGCCGCTGAGCTTGACGTAGTTGCCGGGTTGCTGGAAGCAGGCGAAATCGGCAAGTCCAATGATGCGCTACTGGAGGTTCGTTCCAGATTAATGGCGCTGCCAGTCCGCGCTCGCCCCAAGGCGGCGCTTGGTCGTCTACAGCGTCTCGAGGGGCGCCTGAAAGAAATGCGGAATTATCAACACTGGTCAAATAATAAGCATCGTGACGACTTGATCGAACGAGTTGAGGCCCTCCCCGACTCTGGCCAGCATCCCGACGCCATAACAGCTGCGCTAAAAGATGCCCGGCGTGAATGGCAACAATTGGAAAAGCTCGAAACGTTGCCAGACCAAAGCAATAATGGCGCTGACAATAATCAACGTCGGTACGCCGCACCAGCCGGCCAGTGGCGCCGATTTCAGACCGCCTGCAGCGCGGCCTTCGACACCGCCAAGCCGTATTTTGAGAAACGCCAGAGCGTACAGGAACAAACCTTGAGCCAACTTGAAGCCTTCGTTGCTGCAGGCCATGAATTAGCTGAGGATGAGAGTGCAAACGTTAAAGCGTTAATGCCTCTAATGCGCAAAGCGCGCCAGGCAATCCGGCGATTGGATGATCTGCCGCCAAAATCTCGCGGCGCGGCGGCCGGCCAGCTGCGTGGCTTGATGGATTCAGTTTCCAAGCGGCTTGACGCGGCCTTTGAACAGGTCGAATTGGCAAAAAAACGTTTGATCAACGAAGCGAATACTCTCAGCCAGGAATCCGATCTCAAGACCGCCATCGATCGAGCAAAAGGCTTGCAGGCAAGCTGGAAAAAAAGTGGTCAGGGACGGCGCAAACAGGATCAAGCGCTATGGAAGGAATTCCGAGCGGCGATTGATCCCTTGTTCGAACAGCTTGCCGGACAGCATGAGGCACGTGAGCAGGCCAACAAAGAATTAATCGCTGAATTGGAATCGCTTTGCACACAGGCCGAAGCATTGTGCGAGCTGCCAGACCAGGAGCTGGACCAGGCAGCGGGTCGAATGCGCGGTCTTGTCGATGAGTGGTCTAATCATCATCCAAGACCGACTGGATTGGTCAAGCGATTTGAGCACGCGAAGCAGAAGTTAAGCGACCGACAAGGCGCCCAAATAAAAGAGAAAAAGCAGCAGGCTGCGCTCGCAGTTAGTACGCTGGCTAAAGCAGTGCAGCAGGCCTATGTGGATCGATTGAACGACAAACCCATCGATGCCCAGGCGCTGCTGGCTGATATCGAAAATCCGCCGGATGAACTAGCCGCCGCTGCAAGACGAATTGCTGATCAATCAACCACGCCCGCCGAGTTGAAATCAAGCGCTGAGAACAACCTCGAGCAAGCCCTGGCGCTGGCGGTCGAGTTTGAGTTTCTGTCCGGTCTGGATTCGCCTCCTGATGAAAAATCCAGGCGTATGGATTTTCAGGTCAAACGCTTGGCCGAGAGGATGTCAGAGCGCGGTCAACAAGCCGATCTGGGTTCTGAATTGGCAGGATTGGAAGCGCGTTGGTACGCTGCGCTGCCGCTGCCAGAAGATCATTATGATGCATTGCAGAAACGTATTGAAAAAAGCCAGTCTGTGCTTCAAAACATGCTGGGGGACTCGTAATGACGCCACTGAGGAGATGGGCATCCGGAGTGTTGATTGCATTACCCGTTGCTGCCTTGGCCGCCTTGCCTTCGCAAGTCCAGGCAAGTGAGGCTAGCGAGCTTGCCAGCCAGTTTGGCTGGATTTCGGTGTTGCCTCCGCTGATTGCTGTAGCGCTTGCGCTTAGCTTGCGTCAAATCATTCCAGCACTTTTTATCGGCATCTGGATTGGAGCCTGGGCCTTGAATGGATTCACCTTTATCGGCTTGGGGGTCGGGCTGCTGGAAAGCTTCCAGGTCTATATCGTCAGCGCCCTGGCTGACAGCGATCATGCTGCTGTAATTCTGTTCTCGGCCATGATCGGCGGCATGGTTGGGCTGATCACGCGTAACGGCGGCCTGGCCGGCATTGTCGAGTGGATCGTACAATTTGCCGACTCGGTTCGACGAGCAAGCATGGCGACCGTAGGACTTGGCATGGCAATCTTTTTCGACGACTACGCCAATACTCTGGTCGTCGGCAACACCATGCGTCCCATTACGGATAAACACCGAATTTCGCGCGAAAAACTGGCCTATCTGGTTGATTCAACGGCGGCCCCAATCGCTTGTCTTGCGCTGGTCACCACCTGGATTGGTTATCAGGTTGGCTTGATACGGTCAGCGCTTGAGGGTATCCCCGAGTTGAATCTCAATGCCTATTTTGTGTTTCTGAATGCCATTCCCTACAGCTTTTATCCGTTGTTTGCGCTGGTTCTGGTGATTGCTGTGGTCTGGAGCGGACGTGATTTCGGGCCCATGCTGAGCGCCGAGGAGCGCGCCCGCTCGACCGGACAAGTCGCCCCACCCGTGACCAGCACGGGTCTGATCGAAGAAGACAGCGGTCAACTTGCACCGCCAGAAGATCGTCCGCATCGGGCATTCAATGCCCTGATCCCTATCGTTGTACTGGTCGCCACGGTTGTGGTCGGGCTCTACATGAGCGGTGAAGGCGAGAACCTGAAAGACATCATCGGAAGCGCCGATCCCTATAAATCATTGCTTTGGGGCTCGCTGTTAGGCGTTTTTGTTGCAGCCGTTCTCACCCTCGGTCAGGGCATCCTGAATCTGGCTGAGACCACGGCTGCCTGGTTCAGCGGCGTTCGCTCCATGCTGCTTGCAATCGTTATTCTGATTCTGGCTTGGGGACTTTCGGAAATTACTACTGCCCTGGGTACCGCATCTTATCTGTCGCAGCTGGTCGGCGATCATTTGCACCCAGGCTGGATGCCGGCGCTGGTGTTTGTATTGGCCGCGTTTACCGCCTTCGCGACCGGTTCGAGCTGGGGCACCATGGCAATTCTGGTGCCGCTGATGCTGCCATTGACCTGGACGCTGATGCTTGCTGGCGAGATCAATGCGGTCGAGCACTTGCACATAATCTATGCCGTTGTCGCTGCGATCTTGGGCGGCGCGGTTTGGGGCGATCACTGCTCGCCTATTTCCGACACCACAATTTTGTCGTCGATGGCAAGCCAGTGTGACCACGTCGAGCACGTCCGCACGCAGCTGCCTTATGCCATGTTCGCGGGCTTGGTCGCCCTGCTGTTGGGCGCTATTCCAGCTGGCTTCGGGGTGTCGATTTGGCTTTTATTACCCATCGGCGGCTTGGTTTTGATAGTCGGCCTGCGACTGCTCGGGCGCAAGACAGATCCTTGAATTGCTGCTGTTGATCTTGCTAGCCAGCGCTATAATCTAGGGCATGCCTGATGCAGCCAGCGATACGATTGATGAGACTGCAGGAGATGCCGCCGGCGATATAGCTGATGCTCCCAAATTTGTTCATCTGCGCTGTCATACCGAATATTCACTTGAAGATGGCACGGTCCGAATCGCCGAGCTGATCGACAAAGCGGTTAAAATTGGAATGCCGGCCGTCGCGGTCACTGACTGGCATAATTTGTTTGGCCTGGTCAAGTTTTACAAGCAGGCGATTGCCAAGGGCATCAAGCCGATAGCTGGCGCTGATTTTCGGGTTGCTGATCCTGATCAGCCTGAGAAATTCAGCGTCGCTACGCTGTTGATTCAAGATCGAGTCGGCTACCTGAATTTATGCCGCTTGATTTCACGCAGTTTTCTTGAGGGTCGTTTCAAAGGTCAGCCGCGCCTCCACCCGGCCTGGCTGCGTGGCCAATCGGACGGACTGATCGTCCTGCTGGGACCTGCTTCCAATATAGGTCAAGCCCTTCAAAATGGGCGTCGCACGCTGGCCCGCTCGCAGCTGAATGAGTGGCTCAAACTGTTTTCAGGTAGCTGTTATCTGGCGCTTGAGCGGTTAGGTCGTAAAGGAGAGGCGGCGATCGAGAGCGCCCTGCTTGATTTGGCCATTCAAACTGAAACTCCAGTCGTCGCCAGCAATGATGTGCGATTCCTGGATCAGGACGGTTTTTTTGCTCACGAAGCTCGTGCCTGCATCAACCAAAGCCGCTTGTTGGATGACAAGCGTCGATCGCGCGAATTTATCGACCAGCAATTCCTAAAGAGCGGCCTGGAAATGGCCGAAGCGTTTGTTGATTTGCCGATCGCATTGAGCAACAGCTGGGAAATCGCCCAGCGCTGCAATATTGAACTCACACTGGGCGAATATGCCCTACCCGCCTTTCCGGTCCCTGACGGCGAAACCGAAGCGGAGTTTCTACGCCGCAAATCAGCCGAAGGGTTGTCAGAGCGCCTCGAGCAATTTGGCCTGGCTCCAGACATCACAAGAGCAGATTACGATCAACGCCTGGAGCGCGAACTCGACGTCATTGTCTCCATGGGCTTCCCGGGCTACTTTCTGATCGTTGCTGATTTCATTGCCTGGGCGCTGGAAAACGGCGTGCCGGTCGGACCCGGTCGAGGTTCAGGCGCGGGTTCTGTTGTTGCCTGGGCATTAAAAATTACCGGCGTAGATCCAATGCGTTACGATCTTCTCTTCGAGCGATTTCTTAATCCGGATCGCGTTTCTATGCCGGATTTTGACATCGATTTCTGCATCGAAGGACGTGACCGCGTCATCGACTACGTCGCCCAACGCTATGGTCGAGATCAGGTTTCACAAATTATCACCTACGGCACCATGGCGGCCAAAGCCGTGGTGCGTGATTGCGGCCGCGTATTGGGCTTTAACTACGGCTTCGTCGACTCGATCGCCAGGCTGATTCCCAATCAACTCGGGATCGACCTGGAAACAGCGCTGGAGGACGAACCCGAGCTAGCAAAACGGTATAAAGACGAGGAGGATACACGGTCAATTCTTGACCTGGCGCGCTCGTTGGAAGGCTTGGCCAGGAATGCTGGAAAGCACGCCGGCGGGCTGGTGATTGCACCGGGGCCGCTCACCGATTTCACGCCGCTCTACACCGAGCCTGACGGTCAGTCCGTGTTGACCCAATACGACAAAAACGACGTCGAGTCGGTGGGTCTGGTCAAATTCGATTTTCTCGGCTTAAGAAACCTGACCATTATTGATTGGGCGCTGAAGGCAATCAACGCAGATCGGAAAACGGCCGGTGAGCAGCCGCTGAACCTGGATACGCTGCCGTTGGACGACAAGGACGCTTTTAAACTGCTACAGGCGGCGCACACCACAGCAGTCTTCCAGCTCGAATCACCCGGCATGAAGGAGCTGTTGCGCAAACTCAAGCCCGATAACTTCAACGATATCGTCGCTGCCGTGGCGCTCTATCGCCCCGGGCCGCTGGGTGCGGGCATGGTTGATCTCTACATCAACCGCAAGCACGGTAAGATACAGGTCGAATATCTGCATCCGCTCACCCAATCTATCCTAGAGAATACTCACGGAGTGATTCTTTACCAAGAGCAGGTCATGCAAATCGCTCAAGAGCTTGGGGGATTCAGTTTAGGTGGCGCTGATCTGCTGCGGCGCGCGATGGGAAAAAAGAATGCCCAGGGCATGGCCGAGCAGCGCGAAGTCTTTCTGGAGGGTGCCCAGGCAAATAAAATCGACAAGTCGCAAGCGGATCAGATTTTTGATCAGATGGAGACCTTTGCCGGCTACGGCTTTAACAAATCGCACTCCGTGGCCTATGCCCTGCTCGCTTATCACACCGCTTGGCTCAAAGCCCACTACCCGGCCGAATTCATGGCGGCCGTTTTGTCGGCTGATCTTGACAAAACCGACAAGATCGCGAATTTGATCGAAGACTGCAAAGCCATGCGTCTGGAAATTCTGCCGCCGGACATTAACCGCTCGGTGTACCGATTTACAGTCGATAACGGTGCTATTCGATACGGGCTGGGGGCGATCAAAGGCGTCGGTGCGGGTGCGGTTGAGAATTTGGTCAGCATTCGCCAGGCCGTTGGCAACTTTGATTCTTTATCAGCATTCTGTCGCGAAGTCGACTTGAGTAAATTGAATCGTCGGACGTTGGAAACCCTGGTCCGATCAGGCGCGTTCGACAGTATCAACCCAAATCGTGCTGCATTGATGGCTGCTCTTCCGGACAGTCTGTCAGAAGCTGAGCAATTTCAGACTGACCGCGCGGCCGGTCAGACCAGTCTTTTTGGTGTGGCTACTGTCGATGCCGATAGCGGCACCAGCGATGCCCCCGCTGTTCCGGACGTTCGGCCGTGGACCGGCCGGCAGCGCCTGCGCGCTGAACGTGAGGCCTTGGGCTTGTACCTTTCCGGGCATCCGATGGACGAGGTTAAAGATGAACTATCTGGCTTTATCAGCACGACACTGGATCAACTCGGGAAAAGGCTTGGTAAATCGTCCAATCAAGAGTCAGGCCGGGGCCGGCGCCAGGGCGTAGAAATGACCCTTGCGGGCTTGGTCGTGGCAATCCGAAAACGCCCTGGAAAGGGTGCTTTCGTGGCGATCGACGACAGCACGGCGCGTTTAGAGGTCGCGATATTCGAAGAGCTTTTTGCAAACGTGTCGACGCGATTGGTGAACGACGAAATTATCGTCGTCAAAGGCCGGGTTGAAGTCGATAATTTCCGCGGCGGTTTTCGCATGGTCGCCGAAAACGTGCTCGACGTCGATGAGGCGCGAGCGCGCTTTGCGCAACGCCTCGAAATTGAGCTTGACGGGGCCAGCACCGAATTCGATCAAGACCTTGCTGCAGCACTGCACCCCTACCGTGCTGGTCAAACGCCGATTATTGTCCGCTATCAAAACAAAGCGGCCCGAGCCCTGCTCAAACTTGGCGAGAGCTGGCGAGTCGAACCCTCAAGTGATCTGTTGGCCGCGATTGAAGGGCTGAACGGTATTGGCCGAGTACGCTTGCGGTATTAGGGAAAGACGGAGAGACGGGAAACGGAAGGGCTTGGGGAGTGCATTGTGGCGTTAGGGTTTTCGCGTTCAGGGTTTTTATCTTGCTTCAGCGATTGCGGGATTTTAGGCGCTCAATGGCGCGGCGCTGGCGCTTGTCAGGGCGTTGTGATTGCTCTTGACCGGCGAGGCGACTGGCGCGACGCTCGGCGCTTCGTTGTTCTCGGCGCTCAATGCTGCTCTTGCTCTCTTCGTAGAGCGCGCGCGCTTGCTCGGCTGAGACGCGGCGTTCAATTAGGCCTAGTACTTTCACATCAAAGATCAGCTCGCCGCGCCCGATTTTTAACTCATCGTCGATTCGGACCAGCCGCGACGGTTTCGGTCTTTGGCCGTTGATATCTACTTTGCCGCCGCGGATTGCTTGCTGAGCCAGGCTGCGCGTTTTGTAAAAGCGCGTTGCCCATAGCCATTTATCCAGTCGCACGGCGTCGCTCATGAATCAGATGCTTTTGTACCCTGGTTTGCATCTGGGTTGGCTTCTCGGTTTGCTTCGAGATTCCCCAGGCGCTGTTCGATTCTATTCAGCGTGATCAGCAGCTCCCGTCGCTGATCCTGTTCTTCATCAAGATGAATTGATTGGGTGGAGGTCACGATAATAGCGATGAACAGGTTCAAGACCATAAAGCTAGAAACCAGAATGAAAGGCACGAAATAGATCCACACCCACGGGTAGGCCTCGAACATCGGGCGGGCTACGCCAGACGACCAGGATTCCAGTGTCATCACCTGAAACAAGGTAAACAGACTGCGGGCCAGATTGCCCCAAAGATCCGGAAACTCCGCGCCGAACATCATCGTGCCCATCACGGCGAAGACGTAGAAGACCAGCATCAACAAAAGAGTGGTCCAGCCCATACCCGGCAAGGATCGTATCAGCGACTCAATGATCAAACGCAGTTTGGGAACTTGTGAAAGCAGCCGAAGCACTCGAAGGACGCGCAGCGCCCGCAGGATTTCAAGCGGTCCTGACGTGGGAATTAAAGATATCCCGACAATTAAAAAATCGAACACGTTCCAGCCGGATCGAAAGAAACGCGGCCCGAACGCCAGCAGCTTCAGGGCGATTTCGATCACGAAAATCGCCAGAATGAATTTGTTGGCCCAGAGCAGAACCTCGCCCATCAGATCCATCATCGTCGGCGAGGTTTCTAACCCCAGAATCGCCGCGTTGACGATAATCAGCCAAATGATGAACCGAGTGAAAGCAGGCCCCTCAACCCAGGTTCCCAAGCGGGTTCGCCAGGTTGAAGAAGCCACGGTTGAGTCGCCGGATTCAGTCATCAGCGGATGTATCTGGCGACGATTCGCCCGATGCATCGACCGCTGACTGCTGCTTATCGTTGCTAAGCGCGCCGACCAAGAGTGCATTGACGCGCTTGAGGTAAGCCGCCGGGTCTGGCAATTCCCCGCCTTCGGCTAGCACAGATTGTTCCAGCAGCAGCTGGGCAAGTGACTCGAAGCGCTCGCCGTCAGGTTCTTGCTGTAAGGCCTTAAGCAGAGCGTGCTTGGTGTTGATTTCAAGATCTGGAGTAATTTCAGGCACTTCTTGACCGGCTTGACGCATTAGCTTTTGCATTTGCAGGCTCATGCCGTGCTCGTCCTCTCGCAGGCAAGCCGGTGAGTCGGTCAATCTGGTCCCAGGTTTGACGTTGCCGACACGATCGCCCAACACTTTCTTGATACGACCCGCCAGGGCGAGCGCTGACTCATCATTGGAATCGTCCTCCTGGTCGCTTTTCGGTGCGCCTCGGGTCACTGACTTGAGCGGCTTGTCCTTGTACTCAGTCAAGTGGCTGACCAGCCATTCGTCGATACGCTCGGTTAATAACAACACCTCGATGCCCTTGGCTTTGAAGGCCTCGAGATGGGGGCTGGCCTGAGCGACTCGCAGGCTGTCGGCGGTCAGGTACCAGATCGTGTCCTGCTCATCGTTCATTCGGCTGATGTAGTCATCAAGGCTGACTACAGGATCATCGCTGGTAGCGTCTTTATCGGTTGAGCCTGGAAGGTTTGAATCAAGGCGGGTCGAAACAAAGCGCAGCAGCGAGGCAATGCGCTCACGCTGTTCATGGTCTTCGATTACGCCTTCTTTCAAAATACTGCCAAACGAATTCCAGAACTGTGTCCAAGGCTTGCCGCCTTGTTTGGCCAGTTTTTCGATCAAGTCGAGACTGCGTTTGACCACAGTGGCCCGGATTTTCTTGAGCAGCGGGCTGTCCTGCAGCAGTTCGCGCGAGACGTTGAGCGGCAGGTCAGCTGAATCAACCACGCCGCGCATAAAGCGCAGGTAGCGCGGTAGCAGTTGTTCGGCCGCGTCCATGATGAAAACACGCTGAATGTAGAGCTTCAGACCCTCACGATCATCCCGATTAATCAACAAATCAAACGGTGCCTGGCCGGGTAAATACAAAAGCAGGCTGTAGCTTTGACTGCCTTCGACGTGATGATGCGCCCAGCTGACCGGGTCGCCTGCATCTACCCCTAAGCTGCGATAGAAACTCTTGTAGTCTTCGTCATCCAGCTCGTTTTTAGCGCGTGCCCACAGGGCCTGGGAATCATTAACGACTTCGACTTTTGTTTCACTGTCAACATTATCAGCCTTGCCCTCTCCTTCCGTGTCATCGTCGGCCTTGTTGTTTGAGTCGGACGGTTCGGCCGGCACCTCAAGCCGAATTGGAAAGGCAACGTGATTCGAATAGTGACGAATGATGCGCTCAAGCTGCCACCGGTTGAGCAAATCGGTATGCTCGTCGCGCAGATGCAGGACAATTCGGGTGCCCTGCTCGGGGCGCTCGATGTCCTGGATTTGATATTCACCTTCGCCAGAAGAGGACCAGCGCACGCCCTGATCTGCCGACTCGTCCGCGCGACGTGTTTCTACTGTAACGCTATCGGCAACGATAAACGCTGCATAGAATCCAACGCCGAACTGACCAATCAGCTGGGCATCCTGTTTCTGGTCACCGGAAAGCGAATCGAGGAATCGCCGTGTGCCCGAACGAGCGATCGTACCCAGGTTGTCGACGACCTCTTGACGATTCATTCCGATGCCGTGATCGGACAGGGTCAGCGTCTTGGCATCGGTATCGAATTGGATGTCAATACCAAGATCCTGATCAAGTCCTTTCAAAGACTCGTTGGTCAATGCCTCAAAGCGCAGCTTATCGTTCGCGTCCGAGGCATTGGAAATTAATTCGCGCAGAAAAATCTCACGATTGGAGTACAGCGCGTTAATCATCAGCTTCAACAGCTGATGGACTTCGGTATCGAAGGCTCGGGTTTCGGTGTCGCTGTTCTGTTCGGAATTCGGGCTGCTGCTTTGAGAGTCTTGCTTCATGTGCGTGTGCGTTTATTTTGACCTGTTCACGAGATAGGCCTGAGAGCCGACAAAATCAAGGGTGTATACAGTTTTTAGCGCAATTTTAGCCCGGGATTCTGAGCGCTCAATGGCGCCGCACGCAGAAGATCAGGTCAAGCGCCGGCCGCTGGTCTGGCTTGTCTGGGTCCTTCCCCAAAGGTGCTGATTTGCATCAAGCAGGGTCGATCAGCATAATGGTCGGCCGTTTGTGGGTTACTCAGACCATCTGACCCTGACAAGAGGCGTCGTTAAGATTGCCCCGTAAGCCGGATTGCCAAGTCGGCCAGATTGCCAGTTAGGCCGAATTCAACCAAGACTTCGAGTACATGCGAAACCGTTACCTGATCACAATCACCGATTATCGCGGTGCTCGCCATTTCACTCTGTCGCAATTGATGCGTCGGATGCTGGTCGGCTCGGCCGCCGCAGTCCTCGTGGTTGGGATGGCAGGGACTTTGCTCATTCACGGTTTGCACAGCCGGGTCAGTGGATTGAATAATGAGCTCGGTGCGCTGGAGCAGCGTCAAAGTGCTATTCTTGCCAGCAATCAATCGCTGATTGAAGAACGTTACCTCTTGCAAAGCGAAGTGGACGAGAAAGCCAGCTCACTGCTGGCGATGAGCGACGAGCTTGAACACATAGAGATCATGATCGGTCTGCGCGCTGAGCCCGAACGTCCGCTCGCTCAGCGCATTGACACGGCGAGCCAAACGGCGTTCGAAAAGCGTTTTATGCTCGAATCCATTCCTTCGGGCTTTCCGGTCCCATCAGAAATCGTAACCAGCCGTTTCGGCATGCGAGAACACCCGATTCAGAAACGCATGCGCATGCACGGCGGCGTCGATTTGCGCGCACCAACCGGCACGCCAATTTATGCTGCCGCCGATGGTGTGATTGAATGGGCCTCGGTTCATCACAATAGCGGGCTGGGGAAAATGGTCAAGATCGTCCACAACTACGGTTTTTCAACCGTCTACGGACACATGAGCGATATTGACGTGCGGGTAGGAAATTACGTCAAGCGAGGCGAGCTGTTGGGCTATTCAGGCAATACCGGAGCCTCGGCGGCGCCACATTTACACTATGAGGTTCGTCACCTGAATCGCCGTCTGGACCCGATGCCGTTTATGCATTGGTCTATGTCCGATTATGATCGGGTTTTTGCTGAAGAGGATCGAGTTGAATGGGAATCATTAGTCGAGGTACTGCGCCGGACCGCAAACGCACCGGCGCGACCGTTATTGCAGCAGGCACAAAACTGGTCGGAGACCTCACCTTAAGCGACAGTCTGCATGTCGATGGTCAGATTGAAGGCAAGATCAATTCCGAAGGTGAAGTCTCGGTCGGCGAATCTGGCCGCATCAACGGTGAAGTTCATGCTGAAACGGTCATGATTAGCGGCCACTTGGACGGAGAAATCGACGCTCAGCGGCTGGAAATTGTTGCAACTGGCAAGGTCGACGGATCAGTCTGCGTCAGTCAGCTTGTCATTGAGCCTGGCGCTAGCTTCAATGGCACGAGCAAGACCCGGGAATCCCAATCGCCGCGTCAACTTGGGCACGATAATGAAAGCAATGATAATTCCGAGAAGGATACCGTCGTTGTAGAGTCCAGCGGCTAGGGAATCTCTGAACACCCCGTCCCGTTTTGGTTTCGCCGGTTTTCCGACTGAAACGCGCTCCGATCAGAGTTATTCAGAGGCTCACTAGTCAATCGGTATTTTCAGTCCCTTCAGGAACATAAAAAAAAGCCCGCCATTTGACCGGCGGGCTTTTCTAATCGTTTTTATTGAATCGAACTGCTTAAGCGCTGCGACGAGCGAGTTTTTCCTTGATACGTGCAGCCTTCCCTTCCAAGTCGCGAAGATAGAACAACTTGGCCCGGCGAACCTTGCCGCGCCGTTTGACAACAATTGAATCAATGATCGGGCTGAAGGTCTGGAAGACGCGCTCAACGCCGGTGCCGTGCGATATTTTTCTAACGGTGAAGGCCGAGTTGACGCCGCGATTTTTTTTGGCGATTACAACACCTTCGAACGCCTGAGTACGCTGACGCTCACCTTCACGAACCCAGATGTTGACGACCAAGGTGTCGCCTGCTGAGAAATCTGGAATTTCTCGCTGGATTTGCTCGTTATTAATTTCTTCGATGATGTTGCTCATAACTGTTATTGTCCTAATTCAGAATCTGATCGCCGATATCAATCGTTGATATCGCCTGACGATAACGAAGATGGTCTTGGCATATCTTCTCAACGTCGCGGTAATTAGCCCGACATGATAGCGCGTTTTGGCCGATTTTGGGAGAGTTTAAACCCTGAAAACGGTAGAAATTTTCATATTTCCTCGGGAAATTCTACTAACACCGCGCGATCTTCGCTCCCGAGCTCAATGGTTTCGAATAAATCCGGTCGAATTCTGTGCGTTCGGTGCAGTGCCTGAGCTCGTCTCCAGCGCGCTATTCTGGCGTGATCACCACTCAACAGTACATCGGGCACCTTGTGGCCACGCCATTGATCGGGTCGAGTGAAATGGGGGCAATCAAGTAAACCGTCAACAAACGAATCCTGCAGGGCGGAATCCGCGTGACCCAATACCCCTGGCAGTTGACGCACAACCGCATCAATCATGACTGCAGCCGCTGGCTCACCGCCTGACAACACATAATCGCCGACAGACCACTCCTCGTCCACATGTTCATCGAGCAGGCGCTGATCAACGCCCTCATAGCGCCCGCACAACAGAACAAGTCGCTCGCGGTGGGCCAGCTCAAGAGCGCCTGAGTGATCCAGCTTGCGCCCTTGCGGGCTGAGATAAATCACGCTGGCGTTCTGATCCTCGGCTTTAACCGCTTCAATGCACTTGGCCAGCGGTTCTGGTCGCATCACCATGCCCGGCCCACCACCAAACGGACGATCATCCACGCTTCTGTGTACGCCAGTGGCGAACTCGCGTGGATTCCAGGTCTTCAAGATAACGCGTTGATCAGCGATCGCGCGACCAGTCAGACCCAGCGATTCAAGGCTTTCAAACCAGTCGGGAAATATCGAAATGACGTCGATCCGGGACAGCATTAATTGGTTGTCCACTCCAGCGGCCAATCGACCAGAATGCGACCAGCGCTGAAATCCACTTCGCGCACGAACTGGTTCTTGACGAATGGAATGAGAGTGGATGTACCCTGTTCATCGCGAACGTCAAGAACGTCGTTTGCGCCGGTTTCCATCAGGCGGTGCACCGTTCCGTAGCAATGATTCTGCAGATTAACCACGACCAGGCCAACGAGATCAGACCAGTAATAGGACCCCGGCTCGGGATCAGGAAGTCTTTCACGGTCGGCGGTGATATCCAGATCGATCAACTTGGCTGCCTGATCAGGATTAGTCACTCCGTCCAGGCGCGCCATTAACTTCGGGCCTTGGCGACGCCAGTCCAATACGTGCTTTGGGTCAAGTTGACCGCTCTGATCGTTTGCAGAAGTTTCAGCGCCAATAAACCACGGCTGATAAGAAAAAATGGCGTCCGGAGGCTGGGTATCTGAATAGATTCGAACCCAGCCCTGGAGCCCCCAGAGCCCGATAACGCGCCCCAGCAGGACGCGCTCACCGGACCCTGCTGCGGCCATCAGGCGCTCTGCTGGGCCTTGCGCGCTTCGATCACGAGATGAGAAACGCGCGGCGTCATCTGTGCGCCTTGTCCGATCCAGTGATCAACACGGTCGGTGTCCAAACGCAGGCGTTCGTCGTTGCCACGGGCGACCGGATTAAAGAATCCGACCCGCTCGATATTGCGACCGTCACGACGGTTTCGGCTGTCGGTAACGATGATGTGATAAAACGGCTGCTTCTTTGCACCACCGCGGCTGAGTCGAATCTTAACCATGAGTTCTCCGTAGTCCTTGCTGTCGGCGCCGGAGTCTTCCGCGCGCCAGAGTTGTATTTCTTGCCAACTCGGTTGTTAGAATGCTTCATTGGCAAAACGAGCAATTATATCGCTGTTTTGGACCGAATGGAAGAACATAGTCGAAGCAAGCTCAGCGACTTATTGTTGAAAAACTCCAAGCGGCTCGTAGCTGCCAATGCCAGGAAAGACCTGATCCAGATTGCCGGCTGAAAAATTCATTCGTTTGACCAGCGCCTCGGCCAGGATCCGACGGTAGTCGGTCGTGACTCCAAGATCCTGATTCTCGAATAAAGACGCTTTATCCAAACCTGGAAAATTGCCGTAGAGCTGGCCGCCGTTGACCGATCCGCCCACAACCATCGCAACGTTGCCGTAGCCGTGATCGGTGCCATTGGATTGATTGCCTCGGACTTTGCGCCCAAATTCGCTCAGCATCACCACGCTCACCCGGTTCATGATGTTGCCCTGAGCGGACAGTGCCAAATCGGTGTAAAACGCCTCGACCGCTCGAGAGAGCCCTTCCAGTTGATTGCCGTAATAATCATAATGACCCGGATTGCCAGGCTGCGGTTTGCCCTGCCCTTCATGAGTATCCCAGCCGCCATAGTCCAGAGTGGCTGCAACCAGACCCGTGTCTTGCTTGATGAGCTGGGCCAGATTTTGCATCTGTATGCCCAGACCATTGTCTGGATACTCTGCGCCCCCTTCCGATAGATATTCACTGAATGGAATATCGCGCATTTGAGCCAGCGCTTGCGCCGTAGTTTTTCCTTTGCTGCCCAGCAACCCGTCGCTCTGCGCCCAGATATTCGCAAGGCGAGTGTGTGCACCTTGATGATTGTTGATGTCGGGATCGCTGTCGTCCCATGACCAGTGAAAGCCATCAACCTTGAATTCTTCGGCGCGCGACACGGTAAACGCTTCGTTGTTGCCAAGCAAGGACAACGGTAACGTGGATGCAAATCCGAAAACCGAACTCAGCTCGGCTTGCGGCAGGCCGGTCGCGGCACTCAAGTAGCGCGTGATCCATCCAGTTGATGTGTTCTTGCTGCCCGGTGTTCCCAAGTCCATCCAGGCCTGGGCATCGAAGTGACTGCGCGATAGAGCGGTCGGCATGCCGCAGCCTTGAATAATGGCCAGCTTGTTCTGAACCCAGAGTTTTTGCAGCCATTTGGGCGCTGAGCCGACACCATCGCCGCGCAATCCGCCCGCCCTGGGATGGAGGCCCCAGCGACCCTCAGCATCCAACGCCCGAAGGTCAGTTTCAGGAATGAGGACGCCGGGGTGTCGAATCTGATCGTAGCTCACTCGCTCCGGCCCGGAAGACGGCACTACCAGATGGAGTCCATCGATGCCGCCGCGCAGGAACAGATAAACGATGACGTCGTTGCTGATATTGCGGCCTGCACCCAACGGATTGAAGTAGGCCATTCCCGGGACGGCGGAGCTTGCAGCTGCCGCAGCGCAGCAGGCTTTAATAAAACTGCGTCGAGTAATCATCGCATAGTGATCATCGTTGATAGAACTCCGGTGAAACCAGAATCAAAGACACCATTGCCCGCAATCGCACCGGCGTGTAGTGCTCACTCAAGTCCCCCGAGGACCAGTTTCCATTCGGGAAACCGGCGGAAATATCCAGAGCCTGGTCAGGTGCGGCGTTTTGGCGCAGGAAATCAATGTATTCCTGCCGGCGACTGGTGTGGATCTGACCGTTCAACAAGCGACCAATCCAGAAATCCACGAGGTTTACGGCGGTCCGGTTTCCGGCATTGGGGAATGCCGCCAGCGTAAGGTCTTGGACCTTCATCAAGAACGGACCGTCATCTGACTTTTTCATTTCAGGCAGCAGGCTAAGAATTCGCCACGTCTGACCCATTACTGAAGCCGAGGTCCATCGATCTTTGGTGTCAGGATAGCCGTTTGGCGCAGGCCAGCGAAACGACGCATGCCCGGTCAAGCTGAAACGATTGAAAAATTCGTTATAGGGGCGCCAGAAATCATCGTAATGACGAGGTTCGATATCTGCGTCCAGTTTGCGCATTGCGCTAGCAACCAGTTCAAAAGGGCGTCGCACTTTTTCGCCCTGCCCTTGCTTGAATTCATCTGAAGTCAAGAGGTGGCGCATAACCTGAGCAATCTGATCCGGTGCCTGCCACGCTGACCGCCAGACCTCGGCCGTGGAGTCGATAAGAGACTGTGGTGGATCGTCTGAAATAAATCGCCGGCAAAGCTTGGTTGCCAAGTGGCGCGCGGTTGCCGCATGGCGCGCCAGCAGGTCCATGGCCAAACGCGCCTGCTGCTGACCGCCGGGTGCGAGCCATTGACCGAGCACAAACTTGCTGCCGCCTTCATGCCAGTTCGAGTAGTAGAAAAATTCGCCGGTGTCATAGTCTGGCGTGTCGGGGAATTGCCAGTGACCGTCACGCACTGTCCAGCCCGTAAAGCAGCGGGCGACTTCATAGACATCGGCGTCGCTGTAGCCGATTGCGAGGCCGTCGTCGCCGATCGGTACGCTGCCTGGCGTTGTTCCAGGGTAGTAGACGTCAACCCCGAGGGTGTGCAGTTCCATCAGCTCGCGGGCCCAGTTTTCGTTGTAGCCGCCGCTGCGGTTGGAGGCGTTATCCAGGTAGTACAACATTGCGGTGCTGGTTGCGACCGATTCCAGCATGGTTCGAAAATTACCGAGCGCTTCGGGCCGGATCGCGTCGCGATCATGCTGAACAAATACCGGCGCGATACTGAACTCCCAGCCGGCCACGTTGAAATGGTCGTGCCAGAACTCGACCATCATCTCGTAGAGCTGGCGGTTGGAATACACCGCGCGCATCCAGCGCGCCGCGTCGGTTTCAGCAGTTGGGTAGTAGCGCAGCGGCCAGTTCGACAAACTGCCACGCACGTGGTCAGACCACAGTTCGGAAACTGATTTTTCCAGGGTTGAATAATTGGCGGCACTGAGCCGTGAGTCTAGCGCGGCATCATTGACTGACGACCAGCTCAGCTGTTGATCCAGCCAGGCGGCAAGGCATTCGTCGTCACTGGAACCCAGCGCGAGAAAGGCGTCGACATCACTTGGTTGGGCACCGTAAGTCGCTCGCTCTAAGATGCGCCAGGCAAATTGCGCTGGATCTGAAGCGTTGTCTACAAAATCATCGACAAAAATCTGGTCTTCTTCCCCGCGAAGACCGACTGGCATTCCCCCGAGCTGTGCATCCACGCGAACAGTCTCCCGGAATCACTGAAGGACTGAATGTAGCGAATGTTGCAGACTTATTCTGTGCGCTGATTCACACAATCCACTGATCTAGCGAATCTTTTACAAAATAAAGTAAAACTTGCCGCGACTACTCGACTGGCTCGCTGACCTCGGCCCCACCAGATTCCCAGCGTGGATCATGGGCAGCTTCTAGCGCATTGCTGTCTCTCAGCCACATGACCCCGTGCATATTGCCCCAGGTTCGCTCCCGTACGTCGACTTCATGTCCCATCGCTTCCAGTTCGGAGATTGAATCGTCATCGAGCATGTCCGGTTCGAGAGAAATTCGGTCAGGCTGATACTGATGGTGGAATCGCGGCAGGCTGACCCAGGACTGCGCGTCGTTACCATCGATGAAATCAAGCAGGCCGAGCAGGACCATCGTGATTATTCGCGAGCCGCCGGGTGTTCCTAGAATCGCGGTTCGATCAGGCCCTGAAACTATCGTTGGACTCATTGACGACAGCATGCGCTTGTTGGCCTCAATCGCATTGGCGGCAAATCCAATCAAACCATAGGCATTGGGTTCTCCTTCGGCTGCCGAAAAATCGTCCATCTCGTTGTTCAACAGAATACCCGTTCCGGGCGGGGCGAAGGCCGATCCGTAGGGAAGATTGACCGTAAGCGTTGCAGAAACCATATTGCCGTCGGCGTCAATAAGCGAAAAATGGGTGGTGTTGTCGCTCTCTGGAAGAAGCGACGGGTCGCCGGCCAGGCTTGACGATGGCGTGGCGCGATCAAGGCGGATGCCGGTGCGGATGCCGGCAGCGTATTCGGGACTCAGCAGCATTTCAGTGGGGATGTCGACAAAATCAGGGTCACCCAGGTAAAGCGCGCGATCACGATAAGCTCGACGCATGGCCTCCGACAGCAAGTGAACGCGCTGGACTTCAGTTAAAGCAGCCAGATCATACGGTTCAATCAAATTGAGAATCTGGGCGATAGCAATACCGCCTGACGATGGCGGTGGTGTGGTGATGAGCTCGTAGCCCTCGTAGTCAAGCCGAATGGGCTCACGCTCGACGACCTTATAGTTCGCCAGATCGTCCAGCGTCCATATTCCCCCTTCCTTCCGCGCACCTTCCACCAATAAATTAGCGGTCGTGCCGGAGTAGAAGCCCTGATGCCCAAGCTCGGCCAGACGCGTAAGAACCTCGGCCAAATCGGTTTGCCGAATAACGGTGCCAGGTTCTGGAACCTTGCCATCCGGCATAAATATCGCAGCGGTTTCCGGGTAGCGTTGCATCACTTCGCCACGCCAACCCATCAGCCTGTTGTATTTTTGGTCGACCTCAAATCCTTCGCGGGCCAGGCGAATGGCCGGGCCCAGCAGTTCATTTAACGACCGCGTGCCGTAATTTTCGGCGATGTGGACCCAAGCCGCAGCGGCGCCGGGAATACCGGCAGCCAGCGGTCCATTGATGGCCAAATCGCGATTGACTTCGCCTTCTTCATCGAGGTACATGTCAGCATAGGCTGCTGCCGGTGCAGTTTCTCGCCCGTCGACCATCGTGGCCCAGCCATCACTTGATCGACTGTTGGATTGGCTCAACAGCCAGAATCCTCCGCCGCCAATGCCAGATGAGGCCGGCTCGACCACTGCAAGTGCAGCCGATACGGCTACGGCAGCATCAAACGCGTTGCCACCTTCAGCCATGATATCCATGCCGACCTGGGTCGCCAGCTCGTGCGCACTGGAAACCGCGAACCGTCCTGGACCACCATCTGCGGCGAGGCAAGCGCCTGTTAGCGGTGAAAGAATTGCAAGTGTGAAAACAAGAATTGTCAGTCGAAATTTTTGTGAACTCATAAACTACTGCCTCAGGGCACAAACGTGATAATGCAAAATGGGATTTTTGGCCGACGATCAGGCGTAATGTTCTTTCAAAGCCTCTGCGACGAGTGGATGCACAAATCCAGACACGTCGCCGTGCAATCGCGCAACCTCTTTAACCAGCGTCGAGGAAATGAAGCTGTGCTGCTCATCTGGGGTCAAAAACACGGTTTCCACCGATTTGACCAGATGACGATTCATCGAGGCGAGCTGGAACTCGTATTCAAAATCAGAAACGGCGCGTAAACCCCGCAGCAGCACGCCAGCGTCCTGCTCTTGCACAAAATGAGCAAGCAGATTCGTGAATCCCGTGACCTCAAAGTTTTCGATGCCGGTCTCAGTGATGACAGCTTGCGCCAGCTCTATGCGTTTGGTCACTGAAAAAGCGGGTTTTTTGTGCGGACTTTCGGCAATCGCAACGATAACTTTTCGAAACATTCGAGACGCGCGCAGGACCAGGTCAGTGTGCCCGTTAGTGAAGGGATCGAAAGTGCCGGGATACACGGCGAGCTGATAGTCGGGTGAATTAGACATTAGCAAGTGGCTTTGGGCTTGGAATTAAATTTAGAACGGTGCCGATGTGGAATCGGCTGAAGAAATTTGATTTTAATTATAGCGTGCCAGTTCAAACACGCTGACTACAACTTGCCCGAACGGTGCTGACCTGACCGGGCGAAAATTTGATTCGAGCCATTTTTCTTGATCAGCAATCCAGTTTTCATTCAAACCCGCTTCGAGGCACACGCGGGATTCAGCGTTCAGTGCTTGACAATCAAAAAGCTTTCTCAGCGCTTTGATCTGAAGGCCCATTCCATGCGGCGGATCGATAAAGACAAGATCAAATTGCGCGCTCTGGCCGCTCAGCCAAGCCAGCCCATCAGCGTTAATGACTTCGACTCGATCAGAGTGTTGCCATTCGATAATCTGCTGCCTGATGTGGCGAGCAGCCAATCGCGATTGCTCAATCAAGACGGCCGAATCCGCACCGCGCGAGACGGCCTCAAGCCCCAAGGCACCAGTGCCCGCGAAAAGATCAAGACAGCGCTTGCCCTGAATTGATGGTCCAAGCCAGTTGAACAAGGTCTCGCGTAATCGGTCGCCGCTGGGCCGCAGGCCTGGCTGATCCAGAACTTCGATTTTTCGGCCACGCCAAAGACCCGAGATGATCCGAACTTTTCCAGTCATGGTGGTAGCATAACGCGGCCGATCATCTCGGCAATAACTGTTTTCGTTACCCAATTTCAAAGTTGTCATCAACGCATGTTTTCTATTTTTCGACGCAAGAAATCCGGCAAGGGAGTTGAATCCACATCAGTTCGACCTGCTGAGTCTGCCGGCCAAGATCCCCTCGAGCAAAGACTGGAGCGCTCGCGCGCGAGCCTGGGCGAATTATTCGGTCTGATTGGGCGAGCAACAAAAGTCGATGACGCACTCATTGAAGAGATCGAAACTACCCTGCTGACATCTGATCTCGGCGTTGCCGCGACCACGCGTATCACCACTCGGCTGCAGCAAGCCATTGATCAAGGATTGATTAACAAACCCAGCGAGATCCTGCCAGCCGTCCAGGCCGAACTCTATGATCTTATCGAACCGTGCGAGAACTTTTTGGCGATTGATGAAAGCCGAAAACCGTTCGTAATCTTGATGGTCGGGATCAACGGCGTCGGCAAAACCACAACCATCGGTAAATTGGCCCGACGCTACTTGGACGAAGGTAAATCGGTGATGCTGGCGGCGGGCGATACCTTTCGCGCGGCCGCCGTCGAACAACTCAAAGCCTGGGGCGAGCGTCATCAGGTGCCGGTTATTGCGCAGGGCACCGGTGCCGATACGGCGGCCGTTATCTTCGATGCGCTGCATTCTGCTCGCTCGAAAGGCGTCGATGTTCTAATTGCCGATACTGCTGGCCGACTGCACACTCAGGGCCATTTGATGGACGAACTGGCCAAAGTCAGGCGCGTGATGCAAAAAGTCGACCCGGAGGCGCCGCATGAAACCATGTTAGTCGTCGATGCCGGTACCGGGCAAAACGCGCTGGCACAAGCCCGCCAATTCAATGAGTCGGTTCCATTGAGTGGGATTACGGTCACCAAACTCGATGGCACAGCCAGAGGCGGCGTATTATTCGCAATCGCCGAAGAGCTGAAGATTCCAATCCGGTTTATTGGTGTCGGTGAGACCGCTGCTGATCTGCGACCCTTTGATGCCGGCACGTTCGTTCATGCCTTGCTGCC
>JGI12109J20283_10373842_pt1 | contig 25222 bp, 15 predicted proteins | sample ElkSlonscriptome_12_FD_20283 | JGI IMG/M metagenome (IMG submission 20283)
GCCGGTTCCGGCCGCACACCGGCTGAAGCCGGGACTCCTGGGGCGCTGTCCGGTGTATCAGTGCAAACAGCATGCCGTGTGACCGCCGCGAACCACCTTTTCAGACAGTCTCTAACGCAGAGCCGCAGAGCCGCAGAGCCGCAGAGCCGCAGAGCCGCAGAGTTGCCGATTGCACCGCGCCATGCGTGTATTCGTGGTCCTATTCGTGGACGGTTGCTGCCCACTGCCCACTGCCCACTTATCACTGCCCACTGCCCACTGCCCACGCATCACCCATCACTACGCCGTTGGGGAGAACGACTGGCGACCCGCAACCCGATATTGTTGTCGCGGTTGTGCGGGTTGATGATGAAGTAGCGGGACGCGCAGCGCACGCGTGTTCTATCGTTGTACCAGGAACTTCCCCGGATCACACGGTTATTAGTTCCGTCAAGATACCTCACATGCCACTCCTGCTCCAGTTTATACGGATACTTCTTCCCCCACTTTGTCGCGCACCACTCCCAGATATTCCCGACCATGTCCAGCGCGCCGTAGGGTCCGGCCCCGGCGGGAAAGCTGCCGACCGGCGCTGTTCGTCCCAGCCCTAACTCCTCGCTGTTGCAGTAGCCCGGCTGCCAATCATTGCCCCAGGGATAGATCCGGCCGTCCGGCCCCCGCGCGGCCTTCTCCCACTCGGCCTCGCTCGGCAGGTAAAACGCCTGCCCGGTGACATCGCTCAACCAGCGGCAGTAGGCGACCGCTTCGTACCAGGAGATGCCCACCACCGGCTGGTTGTCGCCATTAAACTTCGGGTTATCCCAGTAGTCCGGCTGCCGGATCTTCTCACGTTCGCGCCACTCCCAACCGGACTCGGTCCAGTAGTCCCGGTTGGTATAGCCGTCCTGCACAACAAAGCGCCGCCACTGCGCATTGGTCACGGGTGTCCTGCCGATGAAGTAGGTCGGCAGATCAATTTCGTGCTGTGGTTTTTCATCGTTCCTGGCATCCCGGTCCGCGTCATTGCTACCCATCCGGAACGGCCCGGCGGGGATCTCGACCATTTCCGGCATCCAGCCCTCATCGTCGTAGCGCGGATCATCCCGCGCCAGGGCAAACCCGGCCGCCAGGCGCAGGCGGTAGTCCGGCTCGACCTCCAGCACGCGCCGGGCCAGCTTCTGCACGGCCGGCACAGCCGGCTTCGGCGCGGGGTGGTACGGTTCTGCGCCATTCAGCAGGGTCATCAGTCGGTTGCGGAAGGCCTGGTCTTCAGCGGTGTCGCCGGCGGGATCGGGGCGTACCTGCTCGATCCCGCCGGCATCATATAGCATCTGGAACAACGCCAGGCCGCTGGCGACATCAGCCTGATCATCGCGGGCCAGGCGACGCAGCGCTTCCAGCGTGCGGATATAGTTCGCCTGCTCCAGCTTGATCGGGCGCTCCAGGATCACCGCCCCGGCCAGCACCTGGCCGGCGGGGGTATCCTGCGCCAGCAGATGTTGCACCACCGGGTTGGCATCATGGCCGGCGGCATAGAGCAGCAGCACCTCGCGCCAGCGCGGGTCATCCCACTGTTCCAGCAGGCGCTGCCGGCGGCGCTCCGGTTGCTCGCCGGCAGCGGCGCGGGCCGCCAGGTACTCCTGGAAGGTCAGGTGCGCAAACTGGATCTCCACCTCGCTGCTGCCGGGAACGTTGCCCAGTTCCTGCAACACCCCACCGCGCTGCGTCAGGTTCTGCTGCCAGCGGGCCGCCTCGGAGCGCGCATGGGCCGTGCGCGCCGCGCCGGTATAATCCGGGGCAAAGCCGGGGATCTGCTCCAGCGTCTGGGCCAGCTTGTCCCGCACCTGCGTGCCGGTGATCACGGCGTGGGCGCGGCTGTCGCGGTCGGCGGGAGCCTGCTCAAACATGGACCAGGCCAACTCGCGCAGCAGGCGCAGCTTCTCATCCAGATTGAGATCACTGCGGCTGTCGGTCGGCTCCAGCCCGATATCGGCATCCTTGCGCCGCTCCCAGTCGTAGACCAGCAGCTTTAACGCCTCCTCATACAGCCGGTAGCGTTCCTGCGGCAACTGCTGGCCCTTGCCGCGCTGATGATGGTGCAGCGCCACGGTCAGGGAGAGCAGCAGCGGATTGCGGCTCAGACGGCGCAGCCCCGGATTGGTGGGCAAGCGCGTGATCAGCACCCCGGCGCGCTCCTCGGGGTTCCAACTCAGCGGGGTATCGTCGGGCAATCCCAGCGCGCGCCGCTCGGTGGCGGCAATGGCAATGTAGCGTGCGCGAATAAAGCTCTTGGCCTGGCGGGTACCCAGTTCCTCCACCAGCCGCTGCACAAAGCCGGCCTCATCAAGCTGGCCCTCGTAGCCCACAATGCGCGATGTGACCACAATCCGGTTGGGGTTGCGGGCCGGTCCTGGCGGCAGCGCCGCAACCAGACGCCCAAGCTGGACGCGATCCTCGGTGCTGCGCAGTTCATCAAAGGCATCCAGCAGCAGCAGGCAGCCGCCGCGTTGCAACCGCCGCACAAAGAAGTCCCGGGGACATCCCTGCACATCCGGGCCGAGGATGCTGACCAGGATCGCGGCATAGCTGGCCGGCAGGGGCTGCTGCGTCTGGATGTCCGTCGTACTCAGCGCGCGCAGGGGCATATAGATCGGGAAGGGTGGCCGCCCCGGCCAGCCGTACACATCACCTACCCGGTCACCGCGCCAGCGCCGTGCTTCACCCAGCCGGTCACGGGCAGAGAGCACCGCGATATGGCGCAGCAGGGTGGTTTTGCCGCTGCCGGGGTCGCCACGGATCAGCAGCCGGGGATGCGCCTGGATCGCCGCACCGGGCGTGCTGACCTGTGCGGATGCCGCGTCATTGCTATCCGGACGTAGCGTCAGCGGGCTGAACGCCTCCAGCAGGCGGAGATCCCGGCGCGAGGTGTCGCTGCTGCTGCCGATAACCAGGAGGGCCGGGGTGGTGCCCAGCCGGTTCACGATGGCGCGCAGGTAGGCTTTCTCAAAGCTGCCCCGACGACCCGGCAGAGCCGCGCGCAACGTTCGCCAGGCTGCACCTACATCGGCGAAGCGCAGGATAATCACCACCAGCGCCAGCACAATCGCCAGCAGCAGGGCGATAATGCAGAACAGCAGCAGGGCAAGGGATTCGTTGGGCATCGTTGTTACTCTTGCAGAAAAGGCGTGTTCATGCCTCGGACCAGCGCTGACAGCGCGTGAGCAGCACGCCGCCGGCATAGATGTAAGCACCCTGGACTGAGCCTGCCGGCTATACCACAGCGTCATGCAGAAATGGACGTAAATGGACGTATGGTCATCGTCCTGGGCTCTCGGTCTCCTCTGCCGGTGGGTAGGACATGATCCATCTCACAGATCACATGCCCTCGTCCACCACCATTTTCGTCCCCCCGCCGTGCCGGGTCAGGCGCGGGCAAAGACGCACCTTCTGCGCCTTCTGCGTAAAGATGGCCTGGGCCTGCATCTCATGCCATACCAGGCTGCCGGCATAACAGCAACTGCATTCGGTGGGCAGCGCCGGTCACTATCCCAGCGCTTTCAGTGCTGCGCCGGGCGGGTCGCCATAGAAGATGGAATCGATCCGCTCCAGGATGTCGCCCGGTACTTCCAGCAGATCGCGCTTGTTCTCGATGGGGATAAGCGCGCGGCGGGCTCCATTGTCCATCCCCACTTGCAGCGGCTCGATCAGTGAACGAACCTTCTTGATGTTGCCCTGGATGCTCAGGTCGCCCAGGATTAATAAGCCGGCGAGGGTCTGTTGCTGCTTTATGGCCGAGTAGATGGCAACGACCAGACCGATACCGGCGTCACACGCAACCCGGTTGGTCAACAGATCAATGGCCTCAACATGGAAATCGGTGGTATCAACTGCCTGAGCGATCCCCAGCGGGACTTTGTGGCCCTGAATGTAGGCAAATGCCCGCTGGAGCGACTCGCGCATCACGCTGTCGATGCCGCCGGCCACACGGAGTTTTCCGGTACCGGCCGCACATCCCACCTCCAGGCGATAGAGTGCGGCTCTGGCCTGGTCGTCTACGGAACTGATGTAGACGGAACCGGGCGCAAGCGGGTCGGTCGCAATCAGGTTATGCCCCCCCGCTTCGGGGACACCAACGAAGCGCTCGTCACGCGTAGCATTGTCAATATAGGAGAAGGATGTCTGGTGATATTCAAATGAGCCCAGCTTTTTCAGTTGCTCTTTGACCCGCCGCCGTCCTTCCAGCGCCAGTTCTACCAGTTCTGCCAGTTCATCGCGTGTAACTTCTCCCTGCGGATAGATGAGCTTGATCAGGCCCGCCGTGGTTTTGCGCACGGCTTTGGCATCGCGGGCATTCAAATGTGATCCGAACGAGAAGTAGCGGTCTACCATTTCCGTGTAGTTATGGCGGCGCAGCTCACGCAGTGCCTCGGCCAGGTAGTCCACCACGAAGCCCTGATGATCGGTGAAGAACTCGGTGCGCATTTTGGGGATTTCCCAGCCGGGCAGGTAGCAGTGAATGCGGTCCAGGAAGGCCAGATCCTCGCGGATAACCTCCGGCAGCGGCAGGAACAGATGCGATGAACGGACCATCACCTCAACGGGCTGGTTGGTATTGCCAAACAGGGCGATGGAGGCGTTGCCGGAGAGGGCTTCCTTGCCGCGCGCAAAGGTGCCTGACTCGCAGTAGGTCTTGAGTGTCGTGACCACCTCTTTGGGCATCTTCTGCAGATCGGCAACTTCATCGAAGGCGACGGAGTCCCACAAACCTACCAGTCCCATGCGGCCGGTTGCCATGTTGTAAAACATGTTTGCCACCGTGGTCGGGCCGGTCAGGAGGATCACATAGGGGCTGATCTCCTGGTAGACATAGGACTTCCCCGTGCCACGCGGCCCCAGTTCAACCAGGTTGTAGTTCTGCTCACACAGCGGGATAAGCCGCAGCAGCAGCAGCAGTTTGCGCCGCCGGTCGAAGTGGGCCGGCTCCAACCCGATACTGCGCAGGAGCAGGTCAATCCACTCATCGTCGGTAAGTTGACAGCGCCCGGCGCGGTATTCCTCCAGGTCAAATGATGCCAGTTGAATAGGCCGGATATCTTCAATCCAGAAGGGGCTGCGCCTGCCTTTCACGCTCTCATCATAGTCGTGGCGAATCTGCACCTGCGCCCAGATCCCGCCCATCAGCAGCCGGTCATACTCACGCACAAAGCGTTCCGGGACATGCACATACCGATGCCCAAAGTTGACCAGTTCGGCCCAGTATTTGTCGTCCTCAGAGAGGTAGCGCACCTTGAGCTTGTCAATAAAGGTGTGCTTCCCTTTCTCGCGCACGAGCGACTGGGCTTTGTTGGACTCCTCCGGGCGCACAAAGTTCTCCGCGAGGGTGGTGTTTACTACCCGCAACCCCGCATCAATTGCGACCGGATCATCCGTTGCGCAATATTTCCCCAGCAGGTATTCCAGCACAAAGACCGGTACATTGGCCCCGACTTTGACCTTGCGCACCAGGTCTTTGCGCACCACCCGCCCGGCAAAGACTGCGCCAACTCTCTGATCAAGCTCCAGCATGGCTATGCTCCTGGTCGTACAATCAATCAATATGCCAGTATCGCTACCTCGATCCGCTTCAACCGGGCCAGCTCCACCCCGGTAGCGGCATCTATGAGATGAATGGATGCGGTTGTTTTCTCCTCCGGCGGGTTGGCAATCATGAGGGCAACGGTATTTGGCTCAATCGTAAGCGGATCAGCATCTTTCAGGGCCAGTTGCACCTCGCTGGTCGCTTCTTCAAATCCATACGATGCACTCGTTGGTATGGAGATAACTGTGTTCTTGACGCGAATTTCGACCCGGACGCGCGGCGGTACAACGTCAAACATCTGCGCCTGCGCCCGTTCTCCGGCAATGTGTACGGAGATGAACCGGGTGCTGATTTTCTGACTCCCCGGCGTCAGGGACCAGGTAATGGGATCATGCGCCATTCCCTGGTCCGGTTTTGCCGTTAGCGTCAGCACGGGAATAATTACCTCCTGGGGCGCGAGTCCGCCGTGGAAATAGGCTTTTGCGCCGCCCTTGACTTTGAACCCGGCAAACCCGACCGGCGAGGCAATTTCCAGGTCGCTGCCCAGCCCGAAATCGGCAATCTTCGCCCGCACATACGAAGCCTGAGCTGCTCCTCCGCGCCCGACCCAGACCCGACGCTTCACCTCGGCGGTATCACCACCAGGTACGTCGATCTTCATGCTGTCACTCAGTTCATCGCCAAAGAGATAGCCATGGTCAGCCGCCACGATAATGGTCTGTACATGCAGGTCGGTGAGAATGCGAAAGGCCCGGCTCAATTCAGAAAGCATGTCATCCATTGTGCGCCGCGCCAGGTGAATATCGTCCCCCTCGCAGAGCTGGTCAATTTCCTGTGAGGTGAGGAGGATGAGATCAGCCTGCTGAATGGCATCACGGATTTTCTTTTTGGGACTGGGCATTAACTCGTTGAGGCGGGCATCAACGACGGTGCCGTCAATGCCGGCCTTGAGAAAGGCAATCCGGTCTTTGCGCTCTTTGATGATGGTGCCATTGATGTCGAGTGCGAGCCTCTGTTTGCCTGCGCTTACCAGCGTGGCATGCTGCGCTCCCGGCAGCAGGGCCGCCATACCAATCGCGGTGATCGTTGGAACAGCGGCAAGCGCGGGCGTGAGCTTGATATCCCGTTCTGCACCGAGCGTCTGGGCCAACTCGCGGGCCATCTCGTAGCGCAGGGCGTCAACCCAGATGTATGCGGTCTTGCCCTGCGCTAACGCCGGTCTGACATACTGATCGAAAATCTCGACCTGGCGGAGCACAGTGGGCAGGTGAAACGCGGCCTGCTGGTAGCACCGGACAAATGCTTCGGCCAGGGCCGAACCAACCTGCGTATAGCGGTCGCGTGCCTTAAACACCAGTTGCTCTAACGCCTGCTGTTGTCCGGCAGCGGCAAAGTCAAACGTATGGTAGCGCCGCTCCATGTTGCGGTGGGTAGTATCCAGCAGGCACCAGGGATGCTCGGCGGTGGCGTAGGCGTGCAGCATTGCGGTGGCATCAAGTGCCGGCGCGGTGAGTGCCTGCTCCACCCGGTCGGCTTCGCGGAGCACCTGACCGGCGGCAATAATGAGTGCCCAGCATGCCTGAACATCGGGCAGTTGCTCGGCCCAGAAGCCGGATTGCCGCTGGCGTGCCAGATCAACCAGATAGTCGGTGGCCTGGTGCAGCAGGGCCGTCTCGATATGGTGCTGGAGCAGGTGTTCAATCTCCAGGAATGTCTCCACCGCTACGATCTGCTCGGTCGCAAAGCTCATCCCCGCCAGACCCAGCTCCTGAGCGACCTTTGTCGCGTGGGCAACATAGCTCTCGCGCAGGTCGTGCCGCAGCCGCCACACCTGCGCCAGCGTGCTGCATGCGTCACGGGCTGCCGGTTGTTGGGCCATGCTGACACTCAGGAGCGACGGCGGCAGGTCGCCGGCCAGGGCAACGCTCAGGTCGGTCGTGAGGATGTGGCGTGCCAGCCGCACGCGGTAGGCAGCGGGGGACTCACCCGCTGGAAGCGTCACATCGAAGGCGCGGGTCAGCAGAGCGGCCAGGGCTGCGCCGGTATCTTTGGTGACAATCTCGGCATCATAGTGGTCGGACGAGAGGAACGCCAGGGCAACATCCTGCGCATGCTCACTGCCGAAGATAAGCGCGATAACGCCCGTGCTGATGCCCTCGCCCTTGTCGGCCAGCGTGTCCAGGTCCGCCAGGGAAAGCTGCCCGGCCTCCACCTGCTTTTCAATGGCGGCTATCGCATCGCTGTTGAGCAGGGGCTTGAGCGCGTTGCGCGCAATGATGGAGAGGCGCATGTTGCGAATGGGGGGCTGCTGGCCTGGCTGCATCACCACACCGGCGGCTTCAGCTTCGAGCAGGGCGTGGTGCGTCTGTGCCTGGTCGAGGGGGACATAGACCACGAGACGCGGCGGCTCGAAACCGGCGATGAATGGCTCGATGGCGTGCCGCAGGGCAAAGAAGCTCCCCTCGTAGCGCAACACAGTGGCATCCGGGATGCTGAGGTGCGCCGCGAAGGACTGGTAGTGCCCGTCGGGGTCATACCAGACGACCAAGCCGTGGTCATCCACCTGTTTTGCGATGATGCTGGAGAGGTAGTCGGTTACGGTGCCCATGAGAATCTTTCAGGTCTTTGTTGAAGAAACTTTTCATCGTCAAAAATGCCTACAAGAAGCAATCCTTCTTCTAGAGTGATTGCTACAATATTGCGATAAGCCTCAGAGCGTGGGAAAGTTCGAATTGACATGGCTTCTCCGTTATGAACCGTCCACCATCGCCTGTCTGAAAACAGAAGAATACGATTATCGGTTTCTATAACAGAACCTACACCTAATTCATGAGCACTTAGTATACGTGTTGTTTCGCCTTTAAATGTTGTGTTGAACCGCATTTCCGGTTCTCTGTTCAAAGGGAATAAAATGTTTAATGAATAAAATTGCCCATGATGCGTATGAACAAAAAAGGTGTTGCCCGCGTTGAAAGAGTATTGTACGGAGGATTTTTGGACATCATACCGTTCATAGATACTTCCAAAGAAATAACCAAGCTCATGATGGGTTTCTCCTATACTTGTTAATACACGTCTTTCCTGTTCTCTCCCCTTATTGTTGTCAATTCTCTCGTAAGTATTGCCTAGAAACAAAGGGTTTTCATATGACGAGTAGTTCACCAAGTTGTAATCAGACCAGTTAGTCCTCAGAGATCTGGAGTCGTGCTGCTCAAGTTTGGGTATGTGACCATTATCTTTGTGCATCCACCTAAACTCATCGAGAGCCGCAAAGAGCCCCTCTCTACCACAGGAAGCATTGACAGCACCAAAGCCTGCTGATATGCTTATACACCTTGTGTCAAGTCTTTTCAGAGGTTTACCTCGGATAAAAGTTTGGCCACTTCTGGACTTCCTATTATCTTCCCACTCTACATCTAAGTGATAAAAGCCTGAAGAAGCCCCGATATATAATCTTCGGTTGTAAGCAAAAAAATCTAGCAGAACTTGGTCTGAAATGTGTATCTCGTCCTCTGTCCGCATTGCATCTGTTGTGATCTCTTTATTAACTTCAAGGTAAGGAAGAGGGAATTTGTCAAACGTTTTGAGAATAATGTCGGCAATTTTTGGGTTTTTCAGGAATGACTTAAATAACCTATCATGTCGCCAATTGTTATTAGCGAACATCATTGCTATGACCGGCGCCAGATCAGGATACTGATCCTCTAAGTTGTCTAATATCTGCTTGAGATAGTAAACCAATAGCGTTCGCTGTTCGGTAATCACTAGCAGATTTCCCATATACACATAAGCATCTTCGAAACGGCCTGGAAGGAAAAGTCGTGCAATCTTCATATTTTCCTCCTCTGTATTCTTCTGCCTACAGGTTTCGTGACCACACCTTGAGCAATCCAATTTTCAACTAGTTCATCTGGAGGGGCATCATCCTGTGACAATACCGGGTAACCGTGCCAAGGATCATGATTATTTGAAGTACAAGGGAATTTACAAAGCCTTTCCCCTTGCTCACCAAGTTCCGTAGTGCCACCATCGTGTACACCCCAGTAATGCCCACGGGAACAGTTCCAGTCAGCATCATCCGCACTGCGAAAAATACAGCATTCAAGTGCAGGAGCTATACTCCATTTACTCTTGTGCATACGAGACCCTGATCCACGGTGCCTATATGTAGATAAATAGAACTTTCCAGAGTTAGTGGGACCGAATAAAATGCCCGCTGTCTGCGGATTACCCGCCCCTGGATCACATGGATCCTGGTGAATAGACATTACACCATCCCCTTCGCCCGCAACTGCGTGCCAATCGACGACCACTCGTACTTGCCCTTGAGCAGCTCGTCCCAATATTTCTTCGCTTCCTTCCAGGGTACCACATCCCACAGCGGCGCGATGTTCAGCACCACGCCGTCGTTCAGGTCGGGCGCGAGGTGCAGATCGGCCACGCGGCGCAGGCGCGTCTCGAAGTCGCGCAGGTCGCTGATGAATGCCTCCTGACGCTCGATCTGGCGCTCAAGCTGCTTCAACTCGCGCCCCTGCTTGGCCTCGCGCTGCCCGACAAGCTGCTGCATTGCGTGCTCCTCCAGGCGGATTTTCGGCTCCACGTAGTTGAGCAGCGCTTTGTAGAGGATGTCGCTGTCCAGACGGTGATAGTAGATCCAGAGGGCGTAGTTCTTCCTGGCCGATTGCAGCAGCCAGTAGATCGGCGCTTTGCGGCGGCTCTTTGAGTAGCGCTTGATCTGGTCATCCCAGAAGCCGCCCTTGCCCGACCTGCGGAAGTAGTCGCGCAGTTCGGCCACCCCCAGCGCGGCGCACGCTTCCTGTGCGATGGTCGCGGCGCGTTCGCCCCACACCAGATCGAGCACCTGCCCCACTCGCCGCACAATGTCGTCCTCGTGGTCGGGGTCGTCTACCAGGATGCCGTCCCAGGCGATAGGCAGGGGATAGTCAGGCGGCGCGGCGGTGAGCGGCAGGCCATCGCTGCCGGTGAGCATGGCCGGTGAGCAGACCGGCAGCGGCGCGAACGGGTCGGGCAGGTCGGCGAAGTGCGCCGCACCCGTGGCATAGCGCACATCCCAGCGCCCGAAGGGGCCGCCCACCAGGTAGGAGAGCAGAGCGGCGGCCAGGTCGGGGAGTTGCTGCGCTGCTGCCGCTGCGTCGTCCTCGTCGGCGTCGGCGTCGTCCGGGCCGGCGTCGTCGCTGCCGGCGTGGCCGCCTGCGCCCGCTTCTATCACAGCGCGGTCGTCGCCTGCGATGCCGTAGAGCGTGAAGGCGATGTCGTCGATCTCCTGCTGATGGGCCGCCAGTTGCTGCTCGGCCTCCGCCACGCGCTGCGCCCACGCCGCGCCGCGTACTGCCAGCGTGTCGCCGCTGGCTTGCAGCAGGGCTGGTAGCTGAAAGACGTGGCTGGTTTCGGTGGCGGTGTCCAGGCCGCGCTTGAGGTTGACGCAGGCCAGCGCCAGCGTGCCGAGCTTCTCGCCGTCGGGGTTGTCGAGGTCGGGCACAGGTGTGCGCTGGATGACACCGACTTCATAGGAACCGAAAGTCATTTGCAAGGAAACTAACAAGAGGAACATGTAACTGTTCATCAAGCCAAGCAGAATTCTTCGCTCGTTATCAGACACAAATGCTGATGGCCCTTTGTCTGCAAATACACATCCTTGTGGCAAAACCCGTACACTCATACCACGTTGTGATCTTCGCGGCCAGGTCAGACCAGAACGGAAGAAATAATGGTAGTTTGATGGTCGTTCATTTGGTCGTCCTGGTCGGCCAAAGAAACCACGATATGTATTTCGATCATTGTCCCAACTCACTACAAGGTGAAGATCACAATAGTATCGAGAAAAGCTCCCCCCTTTTTGATAAGGTCGCCAGTCTCGATCTGATGCATAAGATTGCACTTCCCAAAAAAGGCGGAGATATCTGAAATCACTATCGGGATGATCCCCAAGCCGAACCTCTCTACCCTCTGCCTCGAACTGTGGCAACTCGGTAAACAATCCTCGCACCCGCTCACTCACCCAGTAGGCAAACGGACTACCGGGCACCTGCGCGAAGGAAGCCGGGTCTACCGTGTAGGTGTCGGCGGGCGGTTGCTGCTGGTGCAGCGCCGCCACGGCAGCGCGCAGGGCGGCGGCTTTGTCGTCGTGGTCCAGCAGGCGCAAGAAGATGGTCATAAGCCGTGCTTCTTTCTCTTCAGGGATAGGCGTTCGGGTTTTCCGTGGGCAACCCCTCGGCCTGGGCCACCGCCAGCAAGTCACCATCGGCAGCCACAAACGTGAGCGCAGGCGCAGCGGCAGCGGTGAGCCGCGTGTTTGCCACCAGCGCGGTTGCAAGCTGAATCGCATCGTAGCCGCGCAGCCGATGGTGCAGCGGCAACTGCGCCGCCTGATCCAGAATGGCCGCATCGAGCGGGATACTGCGATACTGGCTGACGATATGATAGGTCAGCAGGCGCACCGCCGTGTCGCGCTCGCCGGTAGTGATGCTGCCTGCCCGCGCCCGCGCTGCCAGCGCCGCAATGACCTCGATGCGCGTTACCTCGGCGACGAGCAGGGAGTGCCCCAATGCGGGTGCCGCCAGCGCAACAATCCAGGCCGTTCCCGGCTCAACCAGATACCGCTTCACGAGTGCGCTGGAGTCCAGGAAAAAGACACTCACGCTTTCGGGCCTCGCTGTTCCAGCACAATCTCACTCAGCAGCTTGCCTCCGGCGCGGCTCAATGCTTGCCGCACGGCATCCTCCGAGATGGTCGCGCCCTCGGCGGCGGCGCGCTGCATCTCGGCGCTCGGCGCGGCAAGCATCCCGGCAGCCTGCAACGCGGCAGTCACCTGGTCGCGCTCGGACGGTGCCGCCATCGGTAGCAGGTGACTTGACAGCAGTTCAACCACCAGCAGATCAACCGGCTTGCCCATCTGCCGCGCGGTAGTTTCCAGCCGGGCATAGGCATCATTGGGTAGTTCAATCGTCAGGGTATGCATCATCAACACCTCGCAACAGGGTTTGTCTCAGATACAGGACGTACGCGGTCGGTTCCAAACCAGGCATCTGGCGGGACAAACGGCCCGATGCGCCTCCGACAGGGCGGAGGATTCTTTTCGTTTTCACAAACACGCTGTACATAGTACAACGTGTTTGTGAAAACGATCCATAACATACCATGCTGCCGCAGGCGAAGACGGCCGTTGTAGCAGTACATGTCTAATGTGTACGCCGACCGCGTAATGCGTGTCAGATACATGCATTGTAGCACGCGACGGCCATGCACTGTTCAGCATTGTTTGCGCAAACAGTAGGCGGCTGTCTCCACCATCGCCGTATCCAGCACGCCATAGCCCAGGTCGGCAAAGACCACGGGTGGGGCGGTGGGCAGCACAATCTCCTCGCGCCACTTCTGGAACGACGAGAGGAAAAAGCCGGTGCGCGAGGTAATCGCGCCGAGCATGCCGTCCACGCGCAGCAGATCCACGCCGCGCTCCACAAACGCCGCGTAGACATCGTTTTTGGTGCGCGGGTAGCGCTGCTCAATGTATGCTTTGGAGGGCGTGCTTGCCGCGCCGAAGGGCGGATTCATCAGCACTAGATCGAAGCGGCGGCGGCACATATCCACAAAGCCGAAGCCGCGCTCGGCATCATCGGCAAACAGCCGCCGCTGGAGCGCAGTGGTTCCGGCAGCCTGCCGGGCATACAGCTCCAGGGCGCGCAACAGGGCGTCCTCGGCATGGTTCCAAAATTCACGCTCCTCGGGCGTGGCAAAGTTCATGACATACTGGACGGGTGGCTGGTCCTGCTCAAACAGGGTAATCTGGTGGGGGGGTGCATCGATCATATGCTCAACCCGCGCTGCTTTGATGGCAGCGTCAATCTCTTCCTCGATTGTGAGCAGCGAACCGACCTCACCCGCCAGTTTCATCTTATCCCACACATCCAGCACCAGACTATGCAGCCGTGCATCAACCCCGCGCAAAAACTCTTGCAACATGGCCCGGTTTCCCGGCATCGGCTCGGCACACACGATGTTGACGCGCGTGATCGGCGGACGCCGGTCGGCCTGGATGCCCTGCTCCTGGTAAGCCCGCTGCGCCCGCAGCCAGAGCGCCAGCGCCGCAATCTGGGTGGCGCGCAGGTCAATATCAATGCCGTGCAGGTTGTGGCGCAGGATCAGGCCGGGGATGGCGCGGCGCAGGTCATCCGGCGTGGCGTATTCCTGGCGCAGTGTCTTGCCGCTGACCCGCCACGCGGCGGGTTGCTCGTCCTCCCAGGCTTCCACATAGATCTGCTCCAGCAGGTCAAAGCAGTAGAGCAAGAAGTGCCCGCTGCCGCCGGCCGGGTCGAGAATTTTCAAACTACGGGGGTCTTGCTTGGCGCGATAGGGAATGAACACCGGCGGCTGAAGCTGCTCCGGCTGCGACAGGGCGGCGCGACGCGAATATAGCACGCGGCGGCGTACCTCGCTGCCAATACGCACATAAAATTCCGGCTCGGTGGTCCAGCCGCCATGATGGTCGGCACGGGCTTTGGCAAACAGCACATCAAGCAGGTCTTGCGTGGAAAACGCGCTGAGATCCCGCGCATATTTGATCCGGGCGTACAACTCCCAGCGCTCACCCTGGGAAATCATTGCGCCGTGTCGCTGGTATCCGTTCACACAGTGCGCCAGGTATACCAGGCGCTGCACATCTGCATCATCCATGCTATACGGCGGATATGTTTCCTCGGTGCCTTCCCAGAGCAAGGTCGCTTCTGCAACACACCCATTGCTCGCGTATCCTGCCGGCGCGGTGGGCATTTCCTGCGACAGAAACACTTCATCCGGACCGCGCACCAGATAGGCGCACTGCCCGGTCAGTCGGGTGCCGCCCTGCATCATCTCATACCAGATGCGCCCCAGCGTATTGTCCACCAGGAATTGCACCACATAGCGTGGCGTATAGAACTGGTTGCGGAAGGCCAGTTCGTAGGAGTTGCGCGGCGCGGCACTCGCCTTGCGGGCCTGGTCGCGTAGCTCTTTGGGCGTGAAATACTGATACACCCAGCCAATCGTCTCATCCTCGGTCCAGATGGCGGCCAGGTCATCGCTATTGATCAGGTCGAGCACCTGATCCAGCACCTTTTGCGGCGGGAAAAGGCGGTTGGCCGGGTCGTGCGGCGAGAAGAGTGTGCCGATCTCGTCCGAGAGCGTGCTGCCGAGCCACAGCAGGAAGTTGCGATAGGCGATCTCCTGCTGTCCGCCGGTGTAGCGCCGCTCGTCCGCGTCATGGTCAGCCAGATAGAACAGAAACCCGTTCGACTTGATGCCCCGGCTGACCGCTTCACGAATGAGCTTGCGCGTCTCCATCAGCTTGTAAGCGCACAGGCGGTTCAGGTGCGTAAACGCCACCTCGCGCACCAGTTGCCCCACCGCATCCGCCGGCGCGAAACCGGCGGCTTGAATATGCTCCAGATGCACCAGCACCTGTTTGCGGTAGTCGCGCTCCTCATCCGACAGGTGTTCCATCTGGCCGGCATCATCCAGTTTGCCGCTGGTGTAAATACCGTAGCGCCCTTCAAGCACCTGCTTGATCGCATCTTCCAGCAGGCGACGGCACCGGGTCACCGTGCTGCGCAGTGTGTTGCGGATGGCCTTGTCCATAGCTACTCCAGCACAATCTTCATGCCTTCAGCCAGCAGTTTGAGCAGATGCTCCCGCAGTTGCGTGAGCGCCTCCTCAACGGCCTGCTCCGAGTCGAGCGTTCCATTGAGGAAGGTTGCCACACGCACGCGCTCAACCTTCCCTTCCGGCGATGTTACAGGGGGTACTTGCTCTTCCGGCAGTGTCAACGCCTGTACGCGCCGGCTGACCTGGGCTATCAGCGCATCCAGTGCTAACAGGTCCGACTCCATCTGATTTATGGTAGCATGGCTGTTACGGCACACGGTTGCACCATCGGGCAAATCCAGGTCCGAGTGGGCCCGGCTCGTCAGGGGTGCCAGCACCGTTGCGTGCATTGTGCTATCCAGCAGGAGCCATTCCTCCATGCCCTTCACCTGTTCAATCGCCTGCGCATATGCTTCAGCACGCCGGGTATAAAGCGTCGTGTAGTATTGACGATAGGCGGTATTAATGCTGCGTGTCAGGGCAGCCATCCGGTCAGGTTGAAGCAACCCTTCCGCCGAAGCAACCAGACCCTGAAGCGCCGCTGCGTCTTCAGCCATATCAGTGTCAGCGCTATGCTCCCGCAGGATCGGCCACATGTCATAGGCGGCAGTGCGTGCCTGATTGATGATCGCCAGTCCCTGCTCGTCCAGGACACTCCGCAGCAGACGTATGCGATTGCGCGTGTCCTTGAAAGAAGCCCCCTCCCCCGCCAGGATACGCACCGCATCATCCGCATCTGCATTCAGAATGGCCTCAAGCGTCTGCCGATAGTCATGGATGGTATCCTGGATCGGCAACTGGTGTGCCTGGACCAGCGCACTCATGGGCAACAGCAGTCTGGCCTCTGCATCGGCAACATGTTTGAATGCCGTTGCAATAGTGCTCTCCTCAACATCCACCTCTTCGCCGGTCAGTTCTTCATAATGCTTCGCGGCTGCAATCAGTAACTTGATACCGATTGACTCACGCGGCGCAAACGAGGCCGACCTGAACGCCGTGTTGTTTGTAAACGGAACCCGACACTGCGGGTCGGTATGATTGCGAAACCGGCGTCCCTGATGGGTCACTTCGATAGTACCGGCACGCAACAGCACGGCCAGCACCAGGCGTAAGATATCACGTTCCCAGCCATACCCAAAGCCCTGGAAGTGTTCCTCCAGGCTACGCCCGGTAACTTTGTTCCCATATGCCTGTTCGCGTCTGAGGTAATCCAGTATCTCCTTCGCACTATCGGCTGATGGATTGGGGACAAAACCGGCTCCCTCTTTGATCACGAGGTTGAGCCCATGGTCGCCGCTATAGAAGACCTGCGACAGCGCACTCAGGTTGGCTGCCTTCAAAACCTCTTCTGCTTCATTCCCGCTCAGTTGGCGCGCGCCCATCGCCAATTTCGGATAGAGGTCCGGTACGCTCTGATCAAGGAGCTTCTTGATAATCTCCGGCAGATCTTTGCCGAGTGCGGCGGCATCGCGCGCAACCCCACGGAAGATGCCCTGCCCCTGTTCAAGGGCCTCGGTGAGATGCTGTTGGAGCCGACCCTCAAACTTGCGCTGTTCGGTCTGCTCATTCTGGAGGCAGGCATATTCCTCGGTTGTGATGCGTTGCCGGGCGTGCAGTTGATTATATTTTGTAATCATCTGACCCGAGGCATAAACATTCTGTACCAGATCGTCAATCTCAGCGGTGCGCGCACAGATCCAGTAGATGTCGTTCTCATGACGCGGCTGGCGGCTCTCATTACGGGCTTCTGTTAATCTTGTCGGGAACTCACCTGGTGTATCGGCAATACATATCGAAATAAGGATCTGCCCATCATCGCCAACCCGATGTCCATTTACATGAATACCAACCCGAAAGGTGCGCAGATCGCGGAAGCGGTATGTTCGTATTTTTGTACTGAAAACATCGCCGAGCGCCGCGCGTATGATATCATCTTCTTCTTTTGGTTTGGGTGCGAGGCTACGCCGTTCGGTCTCCCAGTTCTTCTCCTGCGCTGTCTGCAATTTCCAGCCGGCCTCGGTATTGCGCACAAACTGGGCATCATACAGATGTTTCAGCGCTGCCGTAACTTCCTGCAATGGGGCCGGGGCACCCACGCTGTCGACCAGACAGGCGGCGATATTGGCTTCGGTGCGCGGGAGATCGCGCACAAATTCCAGCAAACAGATAGCTTTTGCGACACGCGCTTCCCACGCCGGCGCGGATGCACCCGGTGCTACAGGAAAGCGCTGCTGGATGTCACTGATATCCTTCTGCTTCTCGGAAGAGAGGTTGGCCTCAACCAGTTCAAATATCTTATCGAGCGTAACCAGCGTTCCAACCGGTTGTCTTGCCAGCGCGGTGCGCTCTGACACCAGCATTTCATAGGTTTGCTTAATAATCGTTCGGTTGCTGCCACCCAGATGCCGAAGCGCACCGGGTTGCAGGCGAATGCCGGACATAATATCTATCGAGAGCTCAATGTAGTGGGGGAGATAGGGATAGAAGTGAACAAAATCCTCTTCAGGTATCGCACTCTGGCGCGTTGTTCGTTCCAGACGGCAGGCCGCGTTGAGTTGCCCCTGCGTTGCCTGATAGAGCTGTTTGAGGGGCGTTAGCGCATCGTCGCGCTTCGAGAGTACCCGGCGTGTCGCCACCTCGCGGATGTCTGCGGGAGCCATATCGAAGCGATACTTAAAGCGATCCTGGAGCGTTGCCAACCGCACCCGTTTGGAGTCGAGCGCGGCGACGACCTCATCCAGTTTTTCCTGCGATGTCACCACAATCCAGACGGGCGCAGGTACCTTTCCGGCTTTCACATAGTTCTTGCCGACACGACCAAATTGCTCGACCACCGCGCGCAGGTCTTCAATTTTGTCGGAACTGCGCGCAACATACTGCCCGACTTCGTCCATAATGAAAACCAGAGCCTGCCCTGGCCGGCGACGAGCACACAGGTCAAAGGTACGCTCGACGAAGGTGCCGATAGTAATGGCCCGGTGATCACCCTGGAGCGAGTGTGACCAGGAGTCCGCTGTAGGATAGGTCACCGGATCAAGATGGTGGAGCACGGTACTGGCACGCGCAATCTTCTGTGCCCCTTTGCGAACGGTACGCCAATTACGATTGAGGGTCGCTTCACAACAGGCGATAAATGCAGCGAGGCGTTCCTCCGCCTCAAGCTCAATTTCCAGTTCAGCGATGTCAAAATCCTCGGCATAATCGAGATGGCGCAGCAGCGAGGTGTACATAATTTCCGCTAATCGCTCAGAGCCACGGCGAACGCTATGCTCGACACGCACATCAAACATAATGACTTCAATCGGGATGCGCGTGTTAACTGAATCCACCAGGTCAGTTATCCGCTGATCGTCAACCTGCTCGGTAAAAAGAGCACTTGCCGGTTGCCCAAAAATCATGGGATTTGCCAGAACATAGCCGAGATTCTTGGCGAACGAAGATTTACCTGAACCAAAAAAGCCGGATACCCAGACGCCGATACCCTCGTGGGGGTCCGCCGGCGCTTCAGCAATCGCGCGCAGCAACTCGTAGTATTGATCCCGAATACGGTCAGTCGCAACATATTCGGTTAGCTCTGCATACACCGATTGTTCATCTGTCTGATCCAGCTTAATGATTTCTTCAATCTTCCGCCCAAGGTCGCGGGACAGCAGATCGCCGATGGTGTTCATTGCTCTCTCCCATAGATTTTGACACGATAACTGCCCAGCGGCTCTTCGTCTGACCGCATACCCATATAGTTGAGTGAGGTACTCCAGGTGCCGGGGTAAAACAGGACGGCCGGCACGCGCACCCGGCCCATAAGTCGCTCAAGCAGGGTGGAAACACGATAACTGGATGGGGCAAAGACCGCAGCGCGGTAGAGGAACAGCAACTCACTCGCCGGGTGCATATGTTGGGTTATTTCAACCAGGAGATCGGTTATCGCCCGCCAGTCCGGGTCAGAGAGGTAATCCCCAACCTGCGCTTCCGCAACAAGAAAGCCACGATCATGTTCCAGGTCAATGATTTCATCCAATCCCTCCGACTCATTAATACTCTGCCAGTAGAGGTCTGCCAGCGAGATGAGATGAACGACCTTGCCGGTAGCATTCTGGATGCGCGTTGCCAGATGTTTCATCTCACGCCGCATGTGCCACTCCGTTTCTTGAGCATGCGTAGGGTCATAGCGCAGAATGGCGAAGGGGAGATCCGCTGATATGGTAAATGTTGGTGGGTATGCCTGGAGATCACGCTCCAGCAATTCAATGCGTTCTTTGAGTGATAGCATGGGCATACTCGACGATAGAGTCGGTGGGAAATGTCACCCGGACAATCGATCCCGCGGCATAATATTCCAGAAGTCGTTCCTGGTGAGCTTCAATGAAAAACCGTTCAATCATTTGTGGGGTAAGCAAAAAGAGTTGCCACTCCGGATGTTCGAGGAGGTGGGTACTCGATGGTTGGTGCTGGCGCAAGAAAAACGCAACATAGGCAAACACATCAACCGGGACATGCATGGGGGCCAGACGTTTATGATTGGCACCTTCCAGGATACCGAAGTCACGCAAGGTTGCCATCAACTCGCGGGCAACGCGTATGATAGTTGTATCAGACCAGCGCGTAGTGGTTTTTCCTTCATCAACCCAGCGTGCAATGACATGTTGCATATCGAGTGGATGAATAGCGTTACGCCCCTGCGTGTGAAGCGGATACAACACCTCCGTGACGACATCATGCAAGAGCGGGTCTGCCTGAGTTGCATAAAAATACAGCACTTGATTCAGACTTACGACTGACATTGAGCTGTGTGCCAGCCTAATCAACGCTTTGCTGGTATCTGCCTGACGAAAGTAGCGCTGCCGAAAGATAGCCAGGATATCTTCGACCCGTGAACGTGAGGCTTTCCCAAAAACATTTTCCCGCCTGAGCCGTTCTATGTTTTCCGTCACTGAGCAGGCTTCGTTCCACTGTGCCAGCATGGTTCTGGTATCCGGCAATAATGCACCGGCCTTAATAATCTTACTGGAGTATTTGACTGGTTGTGGCAGCACCATTGGTCAACTCACTTCACTTCACTGTGTCGTAGCCGGCTCTACTCAATCTGAGGTTTCGGGAGCATGAGCGGCATATCCCGGTGAAATGGGAGCATGCCCCACCTGTTCGCATGGCGCGCGCCGCTTTTGGGCTTCAATCCAGGAGTCAATGTCATCACGCTTAAAGCGCCAGGTACCGGCAACCTTGAAGCCTGGTAAGTCCCCTGCCTTGACCAGGCGATAGATCACCTTGGTATCAACATTCAAATATTCAGCTACCTGGCGAACGGTGAGTGCGGGCTCCATGGGACATCCCTCTGGAATAGATGGTCTTCCAGGATATAGAACGGCATTGCAGGTAAGAATATACCACGAGCGGGAGAACGTCAAGCCGGATTCCGAGCATTTTGATAGTACTTACGCACCATGATACATTCGCTTGCTCAGTCGCCATGGTCATGGCCGTGGAGGCATGACTCACAGGAGTTACGCGGTCCCTGACCCGGAAGTTAGTTCCGCCTCTGGCAGGGCAGAGGATATCGTTTCTTTGCACGAACATTTGGCTCTCCGAGCCAAATGTTCGTGCAAAAGAAAATAAAAGTACCACGCTGCCGCAGGCGAATCGGGTTTTCATCGGATTGAACGGCCGGTTTGAACATGCACCGCGTAATTCCTGTGACTCATACCCTGGCGTTGCGCGTAGCGCCAACCCGGTGAGAAACCTGATTCTTGCTCACGGCATGCGTAATTTTCCTCGTCGGCCATGCGAATAGTTTCGTCATACCACAGGCGCACATCCTTACGAAAAGCATGCATACTGGCAGTATCGGAGCATATTCACCATAACCGAGAGGAGCTGTCAGTATGTGCCGGAACGAACGTACACCCGACTGCCGGACCGTGTCTACCTGTACCATGCGTAAGCGCCTTGCCGTTGCCCTGGTTATCCTGTTCAGCATCGTGCTGCTTGTGGCAGTGCTCTTCCCACAGTCCGTGCCAGGTGAAGTGATTGTGATTATCGCCCGGTTGCTGGAACTGGTCATCGCGTACTATTTTCGTCGGGGAGCGGGATGATCGCAGGTGGAAGCCCCAGGGTGGTAGGGACGCGCACTGAGATGGATGGCGATCACTCCCGCACGGCCCCAGCACGGGAGTCCCGGCTTCAGCCGGTTCCGGCCGCACACCGGCTGAAGCCGGGATTCCTGGGGCGCTGTCCGGTATCAGTGCAACCATCGTGGATGTGTGACCGACGCCAACCACCTGTTCAGACAGTCTCTCAGTCCGCCGTTCTCGGTTCTCGGTTCTCGGTTCTCAGTTCTCGGTTCTCGGTTCTCAGTTCTCAGTTCTCGGTTCTCAGTTCTCCTCCGCCATCTGCGCTTCCAGGTGCGCCAGTTCCGCGCGCGACTCGGCCAGTTCGCGGCGCATCCCCATGCGCTCGAAGAGGTCGATGGCTTCGGTCAGGGCAGTGTGGGCGGCGGGGAGGTCGCCGAGAGCAGCATAGAGACGTGCATATATCGTCTGGATGATAGCAATGATTTCTCGATCTTGTATCTGTTGCGCTTTTTCCATAGCTTCTTGCAACAACGTTTCGGCCATATGCACATTCCCAAAGTCTATTTCAAGATGTGCGAGCTGCGCTTGAGCAAACGGAAACTCTGTGACAACATTGCTTTCTATTGCCTGCTGCACCGCTTCTTGAAAAAACTGCTTTGCTTCGATCATCTTCTGCTGTTTGTACAGGCTAAATCCCAACCACTGAGATCCAAGACAACAATATACGGTTGACGTGTTCTCCGCGACAGTTACACTCGTTCGAAACTCGTTCTCAGCCGCATGAAACGCTCGCAGCGCCATATGGTACCATCCTAAAGCACAATGATACTCAAAAAGCGCAATGGCGTTTTCCGCTACGCCATCTCCATTGGACAGATGGCGCAGTCGGGGAAGAAGTGTTTCGATCTTTTGCACATCTCCCTGCCTCCCGATCATTTGTACACCAACAGAGAACATGATCGCTTCGGTTCCTACATCACCCAGTGCTTTCGCTGCGTCAGCACCCGTCAGATACACCGAAATACTTCTATCCCACAAACCGATCAGAACATAATAGTACCGTATTCCTTTGGCAACCTGTAGTGCTTCAGCGTAGTAGTGGTGAGTAAAGGCCCAGGTAAGCACAGTATAAGCTGTCTCGTGCTCCTGTTCAAGCAGACTGAGTCGTGTATAATCATCCCAACACCAGCCAATTTGTGCTGACAACGCAACACCCCACCCCACCCACCGCTCCCGCGCCGCCCGCTCAAACTCCGGCTGCTCGGCCAGGCGGGCACCGGCAAAGGCGCGCACCAGCGGATGCAACACATAGCGCGACTCACTGGTCAGGTCTACCTGCTGCACATCCAGCAGCGACAGGTCGGTCAGACGCTCAACCGCCCGGTCGAGGTCAAAGCCGGTCACATCGGCGGTGGCGCTCAGGGCGTCGCCACTTGCGCTATCGGGGAAGAAGGTCATCACCATCAGGATATGCCGGCCCGCTCCGTCCAGCAGCGCCCAGGCCCGACTGAAGAGATCGTCAAAGATCTCGCTCCGGGCGGCATACAGGTCAGCGACGATCTGCTGCAATGGGCGGCGCTCATACTTGAGCAGCCCCGCAACCATGGTGATTGCCTTGGGGTTACCGCCGGTCGCCGCCAGGAGCGGCTCCAGTTGGGTCAGATCATGCACCAGATGGGCGATGCGCAGCCGCACCAGCCGTTGTTGCAGCAACGTGCGGGCTTCATCCTCGCGCATTCCCCGCAGTTCAACCGGCGTGGAGTTACGCCGAAACGTGCGGTGATACTCCCGCGTGGTGATCAGCGCCTTGCTCGGCTCCGGCAGGCGGAGCAGCCAGGTGAACAGCGCCCCATCGGTGATCGTCTCGGCGTTGTCGATGATCAGCAGCACCTTCTGGCGGCGCAGCAGTTGTTCGACCTCATACTGCTTCTCATCGTGGGGAAACTGCGTGAATCCGGGGTAGTCCAGCGTGCGGGCGATGCTGTCCAGCACCGTGCTCTGGTTGGTCGTGCCGGGGTTGTCCTTGTCGCTGACCCAGACCGCCGCATGGAAAAGGGGCGTTCCATCGTCATCCTGCAAGCAGTGCGCGGCCACTTCACGCGCCAGGCTGGTTTTGCCGTTGCCGCCCAGTCCCACAATCAGCACGGCGGCGGAGCGCTGGCCCAGGCCATCCACCACCTCGGCAAAGGCCGCCGCCCGCATCACAAACTGGTCGTAGGTCGGCGCGGGCAAGTTCTGATAGACCCGCTCCGGCTTTGGGCGGGGCACATGCGCGGGACACAGCTCATCGAGGAGTTTTTCGGCGGCGGGGTAGCGTGCGGCATGCAGGAAGCGCTCCAGCCAGGCGCGGCCCAGGAAGCCCCGCCGGATCGCCACTTCCGCCAGTACCCGCAGGGCATCGTTATCACGGTCAAAGGGCGGCAGATAGCCCGTCTTGTAGCGCTGGATCGTCTTGCCGGAGACGCCAATCAGCGTACCAAGTTCCTCCTCGATGATCGGTGCGGTCTTCCCCTCGTAGTTGGCGATCCCGTTGATGGCCCCCTTGAGCAGGTTGCCAAAGGCGGCGCTCCGCTTGCCGGCAGTCATAGGTTCTCCTTGCAGTAGTTCAGTTACACAAGTTACGCGGTGGGTCTGCAAACTGGGCGTTTGCGCCCGGTACTGGCCCGATTCGCCTGCGGCAGCATGGTACTTTTTATTCTTTTTCACAAAAAAATTCACGTTGTGAATTTTTTTGTGAAAAAGATCTGATCTCTTCCGCCCTGCCGGAGGCGACATTTCCTTTTGGGTGAGCAACCGCGTAACGCGTGTCAGTTACAGAAGTTACGCAGTTGCCATGCAAACTGGGCGTTTCATGAGATGAAAGCCCGATGCGCCTGCGGCAGCATGGTACTTCTTTTATCTTTTTCACGAAAAGTTGGCTCCTTGAGCCAACTTTTCGTGAAAAAGAATGTCCGCTTCCGCCCTGCCGGAGGCGATATCCCCCACCAAACCCGGGATTGCCTGATACATGTCAGCACTGGCAGCTTCGCGGTGTTCGCTCATTTCGTATTGTTCGTGGTCCAAACGCCTACCGCGTGTCAGTTACAACGTGTCCAGTGTACAACCGGGAACTGCGGAAGTGTGCTGACCGTGTGCGGAAATTTCCGCACGCTCCGTTAGAGAAGTTACGCACCTCGGCCCGATCATCTCCGCGTCCAGATGTAGTTTACTACAGGCAGGACCGGAAAGACATACCCTGCCGAGCGTAAGGAGGAACATCACGATGGAAGCACTTCTCTTCTTCGGTGGCATCGCCTTTATCGCCGGGATCATCGTCCGCTCGCTGTTTGGCAGGCAGTCCCCGCCTCGGGTCATCTATGTCCAGCCGGAGCCGGTTGAGCGCGGGGGCAACGGCTGTCTGCCGCTTATCCTGGTCGGCGCACTGCTGCTGCTGCTGCTGGCGGCGGGTAGCGCGTAGGCAGGATTGTCCGGCAGATGATGCGCCTGGCTGCTCTCGCAATCGATGGGCAGCCAGGTGCATCACACACGATTGTAACCCCAGAGACGGGTAGTACCGCTTCGGTGCCCAATCCACCGGACCTCTTTTGACATCCCGAACTTCCTGGCCTATACTCTCCCCCGAGAAACGTATCTACCCGTCTCTGTGCTGCGACCGTCTCGACGGCCACAGCACCCGGACAGTGCGCGATCAGCGCGCACACCGATTGTGATGACGCTCCCGAAAGCCAGGCGCGGTGTCGGCGTCAGCCGCGAACCGGCCAAGCCCGGTTGCCAGGACAACTCGCCCCATCCAGGGGAAGGACAACCCGCTGGTGACAGCGGCTGACAGCACCGGGCATGCGCGGCTCAGAGACTGTCTGAAAAGATGATGCGCGTCGGTCCCACGGCATGCCGGGTGCCCTGCGACACCGGACAGCGCCCCAGGAGTCCCGGCTTCAGCCGGTGTGTGGCCGGAACCGGC
>JGI12109J20283_10312825_pt1 | contig 25130 bp, 20 predicted proteins | sample ElkSlonscriptome_12_FD_20283 | JGI IMG/M metagenome (IMG submission 20283)
CACGGCGCTTTTTCGCGATCCGCACGCCTGGCAAGTGCCGCAACAGCAATTGGTTAGCAGCGACGTCGCCAAGCTGTTTCTCGTCCGGCGCCTGCACCTGCGACGTTGGACGCCCGCGGCGGGCGCTTTGCTGGAGTTGTCACCGACGGCCATCGCCCGCCCCATGCCTGATGTGACCCTTACCTCAACGATCCGGACCTGCTCGAGGATGTCGCAGGCATATTGGCGGGTAGCGACATCGACCCGCGCGAGATCAAGGGCAAGGACGGGCGATGGTACCACGGACATGGAGATGAACCGGACCGGTGCCGAGATGCTGCGTCTGCCCGCCAGCGTCAACCCGTCGCTGTCCGGTAGTGATCGCAAGCGGGCTGACATGCGGTATCGCGAGACCCTTGATCGTCTGCGGCTACAGGTGCCCAATGCACCCGTGGCGTCGCTGGAGTGGGCTGACGATACAGCCATCCTGCGCTGGTCTCCGGCGGCAGAACGTATCTTCGGCTGGTCGGAAGGCGAGGCGCGGCAGAGCTTGCTATTTGGCCTGGGCCTCTTTCCGGCGGCGCACAGCGAGGCATGCTCGGGCATGATCCGAGCATTGCTGGAGGAGGACCTGCGTCGGCAGACCGAGGAAATGGCCGCCGCTGCTCGTCGCAAGAACGAGTTCCTGGCGATGCTCGGCCATGAACTGCGAATCAGGCTGCGATTACCGCTTGACCTGGTCTCCGTAAGGATCGAGGAGGAGACGATGGACAGGGGCTCGGCGGCCGCGACTGAAGCCGTTCATGACAGGGCTCCCTCCACTGGAAAACACGTTTTGGTCGTCGACGACAATGCCGAATTGGTCGATGCCACAAAGATGTTGCTCGAGGCACTTGGTCACCAGGTATCGGCTGCCTTCAGCGGCGCCGATGCCTTGCGGTTGGTGCAAACGGCGGCGCCTGATCTGGTCTTACTCGACATCGGTCTGCCGGACATCGACGGCATTGAGGTGGCGCGTCGGCTGGCCGGTTTCCCGCGGCGCAGCGGGTTCCGTCTGGTTGCCATCAGCGGCTACAGTGCGAGCACCTTCGCCGAACAGGCCAAGCTGTTCGATGGGCACCTGCTGAAACCCGTGGGACTGCAGGAACTGCAGCGGGTACTCGCATTATGACGGTTCAGACGCAACTGACAGCATGGCGGCCCTCGACCAGTCACGGTCGGCTCTGTCCGGTTCTAGAGGCGCGAGCGCGCCATTGCAGGGTCAGCAGTTCTGGCGCCGTTCTTGCCTAACGCTTGACGAGTGCGTTTCTCCAAGTGGGCCAAGGGCCGTGGGCCGCCGTACAGCTTGATCGCGCAATTCTGGGCGTTGGCCCTTGGTCCTTGGCTCTTTGGAGTGCAAGCTTGTTGTCGTCAGAAACCTCAACTCATCTGCAAGCATTTCGGGCCATCAAGCAACCTAGAAACAATTGAGGAGCCCCAAAGCGATGGGCAATTCGCTGCTAATCATCGAAGACGACGAGGCGTTTGGCCAAGAGTTGGCGCGGCACTTCATCAGCAAAGGCTGGGACGTCGATTGCGTGCAGACACTGGTTGCGGCCCGGCGTCGTCTGTTCGACGAGCGTTGCGAGGCACTGGTCATCCTTGCTGATATGAGTCTTCCCGACGGCAGCGCGCTGGACCTGCTGGAGCACGCGAGGAGCGACAAGATTCCGGGGGAATGGATTCTGCTGACGGGCTATGGCGGAGTCCCTGATTCCGTGCGGGCGCTACGTCTTGGCGCTTATGATTTCCTCGAAAAGCCCTGTCCATTAGGACGCCTGGAATTGGTCGTCGCGGGTGCACTTCGCAGTGCGACGGCGCAGCGACGCCTACAGAGGCAGAATGCCGACCAAAACCGCCGCTACAGCGTCGACTCGTACATCGGCTCGAGCGAGATCACGCGCACGACGCGTGACATGATTCAGCGACTTGCCGAGGTCCCGTTCAGCGCTCTGGTCATCGGTGGCGAGACCGGTGTTGGCAAGGGTCTGGCCGCTCGCATCCTCCATCACGCCGGACCGCGCTGCGACGGCCCGATGATCGATGTCAATTGCGCGGCACTGCCGCGCGAGTTGCTGGAGTCGGAACTGTTCGGGCATGAGCCGGGCGCCTTCACTGGCGCCAAGGGACGCCATCGCGGCTATTTGGAACAGGCGCATGAAGGCACATTGTTTCTGGACGAAATTGCCGAGATGGACCTCGACCTGCAAACCAAGCTGCTGACGGTGCTGGAGGATCGTCGTCTACGCCGACTCGGCTCCGAAAAGGCGGTGGAAGTGGATGTTCAGGTCATCGCGGCGAGTAACCGAAATCTGGAGCAAAGGGTGCGCGACGGTGACTTTCGCAGCGATCTCTATCACCGCCTCTGCGTCTTTCGGCTCGATCTACCGCCACTGCGAGAGCGTCTCGATGACCTCTACGAAATCGTGCCGACCTTGGTCGCCGAGTACAACGCCCGCTCCGGTGCGCGTGTTCGCGAGATCCCCGATGCCGTCTACCAACGCATGCGCGCCTACAGCTGGCCGGGCAACGTACGGGAGTTGCGCAATGTCGTCGAACGGGCGGTACTACTTGCGCGCGATGCCCTGTTCCCTGTCGAATGGATGCAGCTGGGGAGCGGTCTAGCGACTGAGATGGACGGCACGACTGGCCCAGATGTCGATGGCGACAGGCTGAGTATTCCCTTGGATGGCAGCATGGCGCTCGATGAAATGGACAGCTACATCATTCGAACCGCTCTCGAGCGCAGCGGCCACAACGTGACCGCCGCCGCCCGCGCGCTTGGCACCACCCGTGAGACTTTGCGCTATCGCATCCAGAAGTACGGACTCAAAGACGGCGAGGAATAACGTCTCCATACCCAGTCCTAGTCGACCGGGCGCCAGGCCATTGGCTTTGACGAACTGCAGTAATCTCGTGACAGGATGATGATCATGCGGCCCAAGAATTTTCCCACTAAGCCGGGCCTCCGATTGATGCTCGATCAACTAGAGCGCAGTTGGTCTGCAACCACGACGCTCGTGAACGGATTAGGTCCAGTTCTCTGCATCGACCTGACGTTCTGCCTCTTCTTTGGTCATACCGTATCGCTCCTGGAGCTTACCGACCAGCTTGTCCCGCTCGCCTTCGATGGCCAGCAGGTCGTCGTCGGTCAGATCAGCCCAACGGCCCTTTGCCTGACCCTTCATTTCGGTCCACTTGCCTTTGACTTGGTCCCAGTTCATTGCACGTACCTCTTCTCTTCGGTTGTAGGCATCATCTTCCGCCTAGGTTGAAATCGATCTGCAACAGACCGTCCGGAACAGTGGATGGACTCTCTATTCAGACATCCAATCCGTCTTCGACCATCGACAATAGCAAACGCAATGCATATGCCAATGTTAGGCCTTGGTGCTGGGGGCGCTGTGCGCCGCCTGCGCGAGGGTTGTCCTGAGAGGCCGGCATCTTGCCCTTGCACCCGCGTTAGCCCTTGTATTGAGAGTGGCAAGACGGCACTTGCTTATCTGACAATGAGCCCATCAAAGCAGTCGCGGCGTCGGGCTAAAGTCGGCATAGGCTAGCGCTGCCGCGCAGTTGGGGATTGACCCAGCTGGTGGATAGCAGCCCGATGCACCACCCCTGATGGTGGTTATGCCGCGGTCTTGCTGTGGGTCGCGGTGCTGTAGTGGGGTACGAATGCTCTAACTGCCCATTTCGTCCGGCGCCAGGCTGCTATCCAGGACGCCACGCCTGACAGCAGAACCAGCCGCTCGAGGCGAGTGTTGGCGTGCGGCGGAGGATCAGCGCTGAGTTGCAGCGGCCGAGCGAGAAGACACAACCGCAGGCGAGTCAGTCGGATGGAAGGTGCCTAAGATTCCGTGCCGGAATCGGGCGAGTCATCCTGGAGTTGGTCGAGCGATGCGTTGGCCGAGCGGTGGAGGACGTCGTGCATGTCCTCTTCCCCCGAGTCCTTGCCGGCAGCTCTTGCCCCCCGGCCTTCGATGCTAATCCTGAAGATCGTGCCTTTGCCTTCTTCACTCTCGACCGTCAGTTCGCCGCTGTACTGCTGTAGTGTATGACGTGCGATCGAGAGTCCGAGCCCCAGCCCACTGCCAATTTCCGGATGCGCTCGAAAATGGCGCTGAAAGATGTGGCCGCGGGCCTCCACCGGAATGCCGATGCCGTTGTCCTCGACATGGATGTGACAGCCGCCGGTGCGCTTGGCTTCGTTCCCCCAGGAGGCCGACAGTTTAACGACTGGCTCGGGTTTGTCGGGGTCGGCGTACTTGACGGCATTGCTGACGAGGTTCAGCAATGCGAGCTGGACTGGTAGCGACAGAAGTTCCACGGCCGGCAAATCGGGCTGCACGACGAGTTTGACGCCATTGTCGATGGCCCAAGGCTCAAGCTCGTCAATTACATCGTCGATGATGGCGCCGAGCAGTCGCCAGTTCTGTTCCTGCCGCGCTTCTTCGGAGGCCCCGAGGACGCGGAGATCGTCCATCAGACCGCAGGTACGCTGCAGGCCATTGCGGATCAGCTCCACGTGGGGCATCAGATCGCGATCATCCTGAACTCGTTGCGCGAGCGCCTCCGTAGCCATGGAGATGGTTTGCAGAGGCTGGCGAACCTCGTGTGCGAGGGTGTCGGCATACTGTCTCAGGCGGTGCGACAGCTCGGCGTTCGCTTCTCCCTCATTCTCGCGGTAGATGCCGACCGTCACAAAACCCATGGCCCGCAGACCGGTATTGAGCAGGGCAAAGGTTTCCGCCACCTCAGGTGGCGCGGGTGCTGGCTCCAAACCTTCCAGTGCCGAGGTCATTCGCGCGTTGATGATGTGCGCGAGGTAGTCGAATTCCACCATCAACTCCTGCACGTCATAGCCCTGCTGTTTGCGGATCTGCGCGTGCAGACGCAAATGGCCGATGGTGTCCGATTGCACCGCCTCGACGGGCATTCGCACGAATGCGCTCAAGCTCTTGACAACCTGCGGGATGTGGTTTTCGAGGGCCTTCTCGGGTAGCGCGTGAATGGCACGTGTGCCGACACGTGATCGCAACCAGTCGATCCACTCCCGGACGACGGTGCCAGCCGCTTCCTCCAACACATTGGCAATATAGTGACGGAGCTGAACCTGCGCTTTAGGCATTGATATGAGATCTCGGAGGCTGCTAGCCTAGCTTGCTGAAGGGGCATCTTACCAGTCTCCTTGTCGCGACGGCCACCGGACACGGCTCCTCTCCCCGTTCCCTAGATTCTAGCCAACAAGCGCCTTGCTCCGCGAGTGGTGAAGGCGTGCAGCACTCATCGGTGCAGCCCTGTCTGGCTGGTGTAAATACCCCATTGGCGCGGCTTAAATGCACCGCATCCATTCCGCTTAGGCAATTTTCACGCCTGCGCCGTGCCGATGCCTGTCTGCAAACAGGGCGCCCTTGGGGAGGCCTCGTTCTTGCTTAAACCTGAGGTATTCTTGCGTAAGCCTGAGGTATTGCAGCGCAGTTGCCCGCGGCTCAAGTTCGATTGCCCCATGCTTGCAGCCGAACAATGGCCCTTGGGGCTGGCTATTGTCAACTTTATCGCGAGCAGTGCGGTCACTGCCGTGGTTGGCACCGGGATGGCGCGTCTAGCCGACCGGTTCGCGGACCTGACCGGCCTTGGCGAAGCCGTGTTCGGCGCTGTCCTGCTTGGTGCCAGCAGCTCGATCTCTGGCATCCTTGTCAAGGTCAAGGTCGCCTTCGCCGGCAAAGCAGACCTTGCTGTGAGTAACGCGGTTGGCGGTAGCGCGGTGCAGACGGTCTTTCTGGTCGTTGCCGACCTGTTTCATCGTCGTGCGACTCGCGAACATGCCGCCACCTCGGTACCCAAACTGATCAACATTGGTCGGCATCGCGGGGTACGCGGTCGGACTCTCGGGCATCGCGTCGGTACGTATCACCGGCATGTCCGAGACATTGGTCGGGTCTTGGTTGACATTGATGCTCGGATTGATTTGTCGCGAGCGCCGAGGCGTTGCGAATATCGGCTTCGAGAGTCTGCTTGTCCTGGTGTTCTACTGCATCGGTTTTGGCGTCATCGTCTTGACCGGCGGTGGCTGAACGGGATCGAAGCGCAAGGAGCAAGCCATTGTCTAACGCTATCGCTTGATCAGGAGTTCATATGCCGAACAGCCAGCATCAGAAGCCGGCATCATCGTCTATCCAATCGCTGCTGCAGCCAGGGCGCAACTGCTGGCGCGTCGAACGCGCAAACCGGGTGTCGGCAGCGGTAGACGGTGAGACCTACTTCGGTGCCATGCGGGCGTCCTGCATCAAGGCGCAACGATGCATCGCCATCAGTGCCTGGGACATCCACAGTCGTTTAGAGTTGGTTCGGAGAGCGCCAGATCAGGTGCACAAGCATCGGCCAATGGACGCGCCAAAGGCGACGCAGGCAGACGGACTACCCACCATTCTGAGCGATCTGCTGATCGCGCTGCTTGAGCGCCGACCGCGGCTCGAAGTCTTCATTCTGCTCTGGAAACACGCCCCGATCTATGCGTTAGAGCGCGAGCCGCCTCTGCTCGGAGGGCATCCCTGGCCGTCACATCCGCGGCTGCACTTCGTCATGGACAGTGCCCATCCGTTTGCGGCCAGCCAACACCAGAAGATCGTTGTCATTGATGGCCGCATTGCCTTTTGCGGGGGCATCGATCTGAGCAAATGGCGCTGGGACACCACCGCCCATGCGGCCGATGAGCCCCGGCGGCGCGATCCCGACGGCGATCCCTATCCGCCTTATCACGATCTGCACATGCTGGTCGACGGTGACGCCGCCTCGGCCTTGATGGAGCAGTTCGCCGACCGATGGCGCTGGGCCGGTGAGGCCGCCCTCAACGGCCTCGCCTCAGAGTTGGATGCGGGGTTGGATCAGGGCGGAGCGGCAGAGACCGATCCCTGGCCAGACGACTTGCCGATCCTGCTGCGTGATCAGCAAATCGGTATCGCCAGAACACTGCCTGAGTTCGATGGCCGTGACCAGGTACGGGAGGTCGAACAACTCTATGTGGATATGATCGAGACAGCGCGACGCCTGATCTACATCGAAAATCAGTACCTGACTTCGCGCATCATCGGCGACGCGCTCTGTCGCTCCTTGGAACCTGAACAGGGTCCCGACATTGTGATCTTGGTGCCCCGCGAAACGGGCCATTGGTTCGAGCAGCACACCATGGATATCCTGCGTGCACGGTTGTTGGCGCGGCTGCGCGACGCCGATGGCCACGGCCGATTGTCCGTCTACTACCCGGATGTCGCCGGACTCGAGACCGGTTGCATGATGGTGCACGCCAAATTGATGATCGTCGACGACCAGGTACTGCGGATTGCGTCGTCGAACCTCAGCAATCGTTCTATGGGGCTGGACAGCGAGTGCGACCTCTGTGTCGTGGTCGACAGCGAGGTGGACACCGGCGCCGTGCGTGCTTTGCGTCGACGCCTGCTCGGTATGCTGATGTCGGTGCCCGCCGATGCGGTGACGCAGGCCGAGGAGCAGGCAGCGGCACGCGGTGGCGGTCTGATTGCGGCCGTCGAATCGCTGCGGGCGGCCGCCGCCGCCGGCGAGATCCCGACAACCGCGGGTGCCGTGCGGCTCGCCGACCTGGCAGGGCGGGCGGACCCGGAGTGGGATCGTCAGTTACCGGACGAGCGTCTGCTTGATCCGGATCGACCGCTGCACCCGGACTTGGTCGCCGAACTCATGGTCGGCGGCGATGAGCACAAGCCGCACCTGCGCTGGCGTCTGCTCGTTGGTATCGGATTGGTCACGCTACTGCTGACTATGGCGGTTGTCTGGCGCTGGACGCCCGCCGCCGCATGGCTGAATCCTGATCAGATCGCCGCATCGGTGCAGGGCTTGAGCCAGACTTGGTGGGGTCCTCTAGCCGCTGTGATTGGTTTTGTCGCCGCCAGTCTTGTGGCGGTGCCGGTCAGCTTCCTGATCCTCGCGACGGCATTGGTGTTGGGGCCCTTCACCGGTGTTCCGGTGGCGTTGATCGGGTCGATACTGTCCGCGCTGGCGGGCTACGGGATTGGCGCTCATACCGGGCGCAGCGCCGTAGAGCGGCTGTCCGGCGGTAGGCTGGATCGTCTGAGTCGGCGACTGGCCGAGCACGGCATACTGACGATAATCACGCTGCGCATTGTGCCGGTCGCGCCCTTTGCGGTCCTGAATCTGTTCGCTGGCGCGTCGCACCTGCGTCTTAGAGATTTCGTCATTGGCACCCTAATCGGCATGGCGCCCGCGGTCATTACAATGGCGGTGTTCGCCGAAGGTCTGCTGTCGCTCCTGTGGCAAGCGGGCCTGCGCGCCGTCGCGTTGCTCTTGGTTGGTCTGTTGGCACTGGGTGGGCTTGCTTGGCTCAGCCGTCGCTGGTTGCGTACCGATGCCTGATGCGGGGCAATCGGTGCGCGTCGCAAGTTGGAATATCCATCGCTGCCTCGGCGGCGATCGGCGCCGGGATGCCAGCCGCGTCGCCCGCATCATTCTCGCGCTTGATGCGGATGTGGTCGCGTTGCAGGAAGTCGAGACGCCGACGCAATCTGCAACCGAGTCAAGTGCTTTCGACTTGTTATATGAGCTGGCATCAGCGGGCTACGAGGTGTTGCAGGGACCGACGATGGTCGCGCATAACCATCACTACGGCAATGTGCTGCTTAGCCGCTTGCCGGTGCGCGAATGCGTTCCTGTGCGGCTTGCTCATCCGGGGCGAGAGCCGCGCGGTCTGATCGATGCGCGTCTGGATCTGGGTCGGCGGCCCCAACATAGCAAAGGGCTTGTATCCGGGCTGCGTTGCATGGCGACCCACCTCGGACTGGGCTGGGCCGAGAGGCGCGCACAGATCGCCGATATCGCGACGCGAGTCTCTCATTCCACTCAGGTCTCGGACTGCCCGGAGCCAATGGTGCTACTCGGCGATTTCAACGAATGGTCTCGGCATAGCCGACGGCTGTCACCGATCAACAGGCTGTTGCAACAAGCGCCCATCTTTGCCACCTTCCCGGCGCGCTGGCCTCTGCTAGCGTTGGATCGCATCTGGTATCGGGGTTGCCAACTCCAGCACTGCGAGTCAGTCCACGCCCAGCTGACCCGGATTGCCTCAGATCACCTGCCGTTGCTGGCGGATATCCGCATCGATCGGCCATGCATCGCGCCCTCGTGTTCGCGGCAAGCCCTTCCAACCCAGCAATCGCCCCAATTGAGCAGCCATACCAGCCCGTGATCCATTTTCCGAGATAAAACCGATGAACGCCGAATATCCAGAGTCGATAGCCGATGGTTTTTGAGTGCGTATCGTCGTTGTCATCAAGCATTTTGCTTGCCTTCCGGTCCACGGACGGACCGTGGAAGCGACGATCGCGTCCGTGAAGTGCGAACTGATTGCCCGCCCCCTTGCTAGTGCATGGCCGGCTCCGGACCGCGCCAGGACCTTTAATCGTTGTCGGTCTTGGAAGTCGAATCCTGTTCCGATGGCAGGGTGACATCGACATCCGGGACCGGAATAACGACGGGCTTGGTGTCTACATCGACATCGGGTCCACGAACATCGACATCGGGTATCCTGCCAGGTTCAGCATCGACATCGACGCTCGGCATTTTGCCTTCCTGCGTTTTCTCGATTTTGTATTCAGGGAGTTGGCCGGATGTGGCGTCAACGTCCACGGATGGCATCTTGCCTTTATCCTCAACATCCATTTCGCATCCGCCGACTGCAAGCATCAATGCGGGTATTGCAGTAAGTGCTGCTTGTTTCACGATGTTCATCAAAAAGACCTCCATATGATTTCAGGAATAGACACTAAGAGAGAACGCAATATCCAGGCCAACTCTCGTGGAAAAATAAAACAACGGCTTATCGCCACTCTTGCGGTGCGATACGGGTGTTTTGAACTAACGCTGGGGGGAAAGAACCATTGCTAGGGTCGCGCTAGGCAGTTGCATTGCCGCGCCGCGTTGCTATAGCACCACAACCAGTCCACGCAGCAGCGCGACAACCAGTGCGAAGATCAGGATGATGGCACCGACCAGTGCCGCAGCAAAACCGGCGACAACCCATCGGGATTGTGGAATCCGTGAAGTGCGCCAGGTTTTGCAAACACCTTCGGTGTACGCCACCGATGGTGGCGAGCGGTCTTCAGGCTCGTCGACCGGCAAGGCATCTCCTGTGGGGGCGAGACGCCTTCACTGTTCGGGGCCGTTGCGTATTTCAGCGTCCTGGCATGCAAGCTGCCTTTTTACTTGGTGCTGGCGCTGCGAATCACGACGCAACTGTTTCGGAGGTGCCGATGATTTGTTGCGCAGTGGCGCCAATTTGCTACCCGGCGCCGCGTTCATGGTGCTTGCCCTCTCTATACAGGCAGCCTGATCTGGCCCGCGTCAGACAGCACAAAGGAAACCCTATGTCGGCCATCATTACAGGCGATCGGCTCAGATTATTCATTAATCGGCTACGCGAGCGGCTATGGCTTAAGCCGCTCGCGATCTGTCTCTTGTCGATTGTGAACGTCTTCGTCGCCAAGCTCGCTGATGACTCAGGGCTTGCGGAGTTCGTGCCCAAAATCTCCGCCGATTCCATCGAGAGCCTCCTTTCCGTTATGGCCTCGAGCATGCTGGTTATCGCCACCTTCGCCGTCGGGTCGATGGTCTCGGCCTACGCTTCAGCTAGCAATACTGCAACACCGCGCTCATTCAGACTCGTCATCGCGGACGATGTTTCGCAGAACGCCCTCTCGACCTTCATTGGCGCCTTCATTTTTAGTGTCGTGGCCCTATCGGCCGTGAAGAACGACTATTTCTTGAGTGCGGGCCTCTTTACGCTCTTCGTGCTGATGGCGGCCGTGTTCAGCATTGTCATTCTGACGTTTCTGCGCTGGTTTGATCGCATCGCACGCCTTGGACGCCTGGGAATGACAATTGGCGTCGTCGAGCAGGCTGCGGCCCACGCCCTGAAGCGGCGGCGCCAGGCGCCAACCCTCAGAGGCGTAGCGCAACGATCTCAAGATCCCTTGCCCTTGGGGCAAGCTGTGTTTGCGCCCACGGTGGGCTATGTGCAACATGTCGATATTGCCGCGCTTCAGGGCTACGCCGAGAAGGGGCGGGGGCGTATCGTCGTCATGGCCTTGCCAGGTACCTTTGCCGCCCCCGGGCAGCCGTTGGCGTACGTCAGCGGCACGGAGGGGCAACCCGCGATTGGCCGCGAGCAGGTCATCCAGGCGTTTCTGATTGGCCACGACCGCATTTTTGAAGAAGATCCGCGATTCGGTCTGGTGGTGCTGTCTGAGATCGCAGGCCGCGCGCTGTCCCCAGGCATCAACGACCCAGGAACGGCGATTGAGGTCATCGGCACACTCGTTAGACTGTTTGTACTCTGGAATGAATCGGGTGGTGACGACGATGAGGATGCGCCGCGGTTCGACCGCGTCGAGGTGCCGGAGCTTGCACTGGCAGATCTGTTCGATGATGCCTTTACGGCGATTGCCCGTGATGGCGCCGGCGTGATAGAGGTCGCGGTGCGCTTGCAGAAGGCGTTGCAGTCGCTGGCACTGATCGGCGATACCGCCATGCGAGAAGCCGCCTTGTATCATGGAAGCCTGGCGCTTGCGCGTGCCGAAAAGGCGCTTGATCTGCCGGAGGACGTGGCGACGCTGCGCGCGGTGGCTGCATTGGTGCAGTCGGCTGCGTACGAGAAGCCGGAGGCAAGATGCGGTCGCTGAGTCGCACCTGGGGTTAGCCTGACCACTCTGCCTTGATGGCCGCCGATATCGACAAAGTCGCTGACCTCGAAGGGGTTGCCTAGACTCAGCGGAATACTGGCGATAGAACGGGAACAATCTCCGCTCTGGTGGATTTCCACCAGGCCGACGCGAGAAATCGGTGCAATGGACGCGGTGCTGTGAGTCAACGGCTTTCGGTTATCGGTCGTAGCGGGCCATCGGGTGTCGTTGCTTGGTTTCGCGAGCAACGCGATCCCTCTCGTTTACGCGATAACCGCGGCCATCAGGCTACAGATGGCCTCGAATTTGCTTTTTTCTTGCGTCCATAGTCGACGAACGAAGCGCATGGCCGTCGCTTGGCGGTCCGGTCCTTCGTCCTTTGTGCTTGGCGCAGCCGGTGATGAACGGATGCGCGATACCGTATTCGGAGAAATCGATGAAGATTGACCTGTCCTTTGGGCGACTCAGCAACCTGTTTCTGCAGGGGCTCGCCCTGCTTGCACCGTTAGTAATTACCATCGCCCTGTTGGTCTGGGTCGGACGCTCCGTCGAGCTATTTATGGGCCATTTGGTGCGAATCCTGATTCCTTCGGGCTGGTACCTGCCCGGTATGGGGCTCATCGCGGGCTTGGGCTTGACCCTCACCGCGGGATTGGTTGCGAATCTGTTTCTCGTCCGCTGGCTGCTTAAACTCGTCGAGAACGTCCTTGATCGTATTCCATTGGTTAAGAGCCTGTTTCAAGGGCTCAAGGACGTGTCCAAATTTTTCGCGGGCAATGGCGACAAGGACCTCGGTCGGCCTGTTGCCGTCGAGATACAGGGCTCTAGGCTGGTTGGCTTCGTGATGCAGGAGCAGGCGGCGTTGCCGGGAATCGAGGTGGAAAACCCCCAGGTCGCGGTCTATCTGCCAATGAGTTACCAGATCGGGGGTTTCACGCTGTACTTGGACCGCAATCAGATCAGCGAGCTTGATGTCAGCGCGGAACGGGCGATGCGAGGAATACTCACCGGCGGCTCGCTCGGCGGCGGCCAGAACACGAAGCAGGGCAAGGCTGAAGGAACTGGAGGCGGGAACAACACACCAACAGATCGGTGATGCGCACAACCTGGCCATTTTTGGTCTCTCGCTGTCGAGAACGGTTCTTGGTGCGCGGCGCGGGCAATGCCTACCTGATCGGCTATGCGGACGACTAGGTCGCCTGTTTCGAGCGGGAAACCGACGCTCAGGCCTTCCTCGAGGCGATGACCGAACGGCTCGCGGAGTTCGACCTGGAAATCGAGCCGACCAAGACCGCGCTGTTGCGCTTTGGCAGTCAGTGCCTGAGCAAGCGCCTTGCCAGACCCCATGGCGAACCCAATGGATCATCAATCAAGGCATCCTGTTAGTGCCTCGACCTTGGCGTTGCAGGCTTCCCGTCGGATCGGCTGACAACACCTGCCGAGTCGCCCGCAAGCGGGCTCCTACGCCGACTAGACCCGGCGGCGCGTAGGAGCCCGCTTGCGGGCGATGCAGTTTCGTCAGGAGCCGATCTTGGCACCAGTGACCTGGTTGACGGCGATGAGGCTCGGCTTGGAGACGCCGTCAGGATCATTGATAGGCCAGACCGCGTTGAAGGCGTTGCCGTCGTTCGGGTGTTGGATGGCGCAGAAGAAGGTGCGGTTGTCGCCGGAGAACTCCGGTCCGCAAATCTCGCCGCCTGGAACGCCGGACAGGAACTGCCGCAGCAGGCCGCGGTTGGCGCCCTCCACCGGTACCGCGAAGACGCCGTCGTTCTGGCCGAAGCCGACGGCGCCGCCGCTGTAGTACTGGCCGTCGGTGGCGATCCACAGGTTGCCATCGTCGTCGTGGACCAGATTGTCCGGGTCGGAGATCGGGCTTACGCCCGCGCCGACGGGGTCGGCCAAGTCGCCGAAGCTGGTGTCGTGGGCCAAGACTTCGGGATCACCGCACTTGATGAAGATGTTCCAGGCGAAGGTGGTCGCCCCCGCGTCGTTGCCGGTCTCAATCAGCTCAATGATGTGTCCGTGCTGGTTGCCGGTGTTCTCCGACCCGTCGTCGTAGGTGTTGTTGCGCGGGTTGGCCTCGTTGGGCGCCGAACTCACCTCGCGGCCGTTGACCATGCGAGTCTCGCCGGGGTCGCCGTCTCGGCGCGAGTTGTTGGTCAGCGCCACATACAGCCTACCGTTGCGCGGGCTCACCTCAATGTCCTCCGGGCGGTCCATGGGCGTGGCGCCCAGCACGTCGGCCGCGCCGCGGCTCTTGAGCAGCACCTCCGCCTGGCTCGAGAAGCCGGCCTGGTCCAGCGCATTACCGGCTTCCCAGACCAGCGGCAGCCAGACACCCGTGCCCATCTCGTCGCCCTCCTGGTCGCCGGCATCGAAGCGAGCGACATAGAGGGTGCCGTTCTCCAGCAGGCCCTTGTTCGCGGCCCGGTTGTGCTCGCTGTAGCTGCCGTCGGAGACGAATTTGTAGACGTACTCGAAGCGGGCATCATCGCCGGAGTAGACCGCGACCTTGTTGTTTGCCGTGATGCGGCAGGTTGCGCCCTCGTGCTTGAAGCGGCCGAGCGCGGTGCGCTTTTTGGGTACGTCGTTGGGGTCGTAGGGATCGATCTCGACGATGTAGCCGAAGCGGTTGTACTCGTTCGGGTTGGTGGAGAGGTCGAAGCGCGACACGCTGTCCTCCCAGCGGCGAGCGCTGGCACCGGAGTTGGCCGGAATGCGTTGGCTCGCGGCCGCGGCGTCGCCGGTCACGCTGGCGAAGTTAGCGAAGTACTGGTCGAAGTTCTCCTCACAGGTGAGAATCGTGCCCCAGGGCGTCTTGCCGCCCGCGCAGTTGTTCAGGCAGCCGAGGACGGTCTCGCCCGCCGGATCGGCCGCGGTCTGCATCAGTGCGTGACCGCGCAGCGGCCCGGTGATGTCATGGGGCGTGGAGCCGGTAACGCGCCGGTTGAAGGGCGAGGTGATGTCGAAGCTTGGTGCGCCGCCGCCGTGGGACAGCTCGACGATGGAGAAGCCGTGCGCCTCAATTTCGACGCCGACCTGCGTGGCATCGCCGGGGACATAGTCCGGGAACATGTCCGCGCCCTTGGTGTACTCGTGATTGACGACCACCAGCGCGCGTCTCGCCGCGCGCCCCTTCAGCCGCGGGTACTGGAAGCCGATCACCCGCTCGACCAGCGCGTTCATCTCGCCGGTCCGCTCGACCATGCGGCGCACATAGGTCGGCAATGGATACCAGAGCACCAAGTCCGCGTTGAAGCCGAACTGCTGCGCTTGGCTGGCGGCGGACTGGTTCTCGATATCGAAGGCGGGGGCGGTGGTCGTTAGGGGGTCGCCCCACTTCAGGATAACGGAGTAGCTGTAGTTCGAGGGCACCCGGACATCCGTCTCGGAACCGTCGCCCGCCGGGACCGTCGTGAAGGTCAGCCGGTTGGAAGGATCACCAGCGGCCACCGCGGGCCTGCTCGTTCCCAGCATGGCGCCCGGGGCGATCACCAGGGTGGCACCGGTCACGGCGGCACCCTTCAGCAGGGCTCGGCGGGAGATGGCCTTGTGCATGACGCTCTGAATCGGGTCGCTGGCCCTGGGGCGGGCGGGCGTGCCCGGCAAGACGTCGACGGTGCCGTCGTCCTGCCAAAGGCTGTTATTCACCTGATCTTTGTGCTCGACCTTGCTCATCGATGCTCTCCGGTTCAATTGTTCAAGACGCAATCTCTTCGCACGCGTCAGTGCGCGTGCAACACCCCTAGCGCATAGCGCCGGCGCTTTGAGCTGCTGGGAAATGACTGTTTTCGCGCCTGACGCATGGCCACCAATCCCAGGGCGAGCATCAGCAGCGTAGTCGGGACTGGAATGGCCTCGACGCCGCTGTCCACGCCGGCCGAGGCGAGCAGCGTAATGGTCCCGACCTCACCGGCGGCGCTGGCAAGGCCCGTGCTCGTCAACGTGCCGACGTCAACAGTGTCTCCGCCCGGCATCAGGAACACCTCGTCATAGCCGCCGAGGCTGTCGAGGATGATCAATGAGATCAGCGCGTTGGCGATGCTGCTGTTGTCGAGGTCATAGAATGCGCTGTAGTCGATGCTGATGCTCACCGCTCCTGTATCCACAGCTTCATAGGTGAAGTTGTAGGCTGCCGCAGCCGATGCGTAACCGGCATCGTAGGCATCCGACAAGATCGTCAGCGCTGACGCATCCAGCTCGCCGAGATCCGCCGTTGCCGACGCGCTGCCATTCTGGAAGCTGCTGTCGACCAGGGCGGAAACCGGCGATGATCCCAAACGACTGCTTTGAGAGAACGGGGTCTCAACCGATGCCTCATAACTGAAAGGGGCAACGGCGGTCGCATTCGAGACAACGATGCTGCTGAGGTCGAATGCGGCCGCCGCGGTCATCACGGCGGCCTGCAACGAACTCGACAAGAGGAAAGCGGTCGCACCGACTAGTGCGGCCAACGGCTGCTTGCTGACTGTCATCTACTGCGGGCCTCTCGTTAAGCGATGCTAACCCTGCCATCGCATGGCGCGAATGGTGATCCGGTTTTCTCAACCGGCCTTAATCTCAGGAACGCGGTGGAGTATAGAGAGACGGTATGAAGACGCGACGACAGCGAGGCTAAAATCCAGGGTCTATTTTATGACTGGATATTGACATTGCAGCGAAAGGGTTATGCTTTAATCGGTAAGGTCTTCGATGCCGAGCACCCTCGGCGGTTAGCTGATAACGGCATCGCACCAGGGGTGCAATCGGGCCTAACCCAAAGGATCAGCCAGCGAATTCCACCGGGCAACTGCCCGCGCGGGGCCTCTTGGCCAGATTGCCCGTCTCTGGCGGCGCAGCCCTCGTCGTGGGGCAGGGCACGGCGTTTCCGGGGGTGTGATGCAAGCGGCGGCCTTCATTGGCGCCTTTGCTTCAGCGCTGTCGCGCTGAAGGCGGCGAACAACGACTCCTTCGGCAGTGCGGGCCTTTATGCGCTTTATGTGCCCTATGTGCTGATGGCGCCGTTGCGAATGCGAGCGCTGGCGCCAGAAAGCTAGGCGCCGTCTTACCCCTTTTCGAATGGATCGGCGCGGTCGCTGCTCACCGGCACTGGGCCTGAGAATGTGAGGGTCCGATAAGGGAAGGGGATCTCGATGCCCGACTCGTCCAGCCCCCGCTTGATGGCGGCGATGACCTCGTCACGCGATCTCCTGATGTCGACCGGTTGCGAGCCGGTCCACCAGGCTACCTCGAAATCGACGCTGGAGGCGCCGAATGCGGAGGCAAAGACCTGCACTTGCGCATAGTTGCCGTCGACCGTTTTACAGGCCTCGACCGCCTCGCGGATCACCTCGCGGGCAGCGTCGACATCTTCGCCATAGGCAATGCCGCAGACCACCGTTGCCCGTCGCTTGCTCAGGTCCGTTCTGATGGTCAGTGGACTTTTGAACAACAGCGCGTTGGGGACGATCACCAGTTGGCTGTCGGTCTGGCGGATATGGGTCTCGCGGATCGATATCTCCTCGACCTTGCCATCAATCCCCTCGCACTCGACGAAATCGCCGATACGCATCTCGCGCCGGAAAAGGATGATGATGCCGGCGAGGAAGTTCTCGAAGATGTCCTTAAACGCAAAGCCGATGGCGACTGATCCGAGGCCGATCCCGGCGAGCATCTTGGCCGGGGTCATGTTCGGAAACACGACAATCGCAGCGCCCATGATGCCGAGGAACCAGATGCCGAGGTAGCCGAGATTACCAAAGAGGGTTCGCAGCGAGGGACGCAGACGCGAGCCGATGGCGCGGTGCACCAGAAACCGAATCCCCTTTGCGACGAGCCATGTCGCGAACAAGAGAAGTACAGCGAAGATGAGTTGCGGCACGAGTTCAATCGCGCGTCGCGCGAACTCGCGCAATTGAGTCAACAGGATGTTGAGCGGTTCCATGGATTTGGTCTCTGGCTGATGCTCGTTAACGTTGTGCCGCTGCCGATCGACCACGGCTATGGCGAAAAGACAAGGCATCATACTGCTCTGTTCCGGGACGATGACCGCCAGCAACCGATCCGGCGATGCGCGCACATTCTCCACGCGCTGAAGCCTTTGGCAATACACCATCACGCAGGCATTGATCAGGGTCCGGACCCTGGCGTCAAGGAGGCGGGCGCCTCAAGTACCTCGCTGCTTAGGATGGACGGATTCAGCGCGGTCAAATTCGCGTAGTCCGTCAGCCGATCGTGAACGGCAGCCGCGGGTGTGTCGATGACGACATCCGCCGACAACCGATAGACGCCGTCCGCGTGCGCAACGTCAACATCAAGCAGTTCGCTGGCGATGATCTGTCGTTACCCTCGGCGACTATCCGCAATCCGGAGCTCGACCTCAGAGCCCCCGGAAAGGCGAGAAAATCGCCTGGGTTCTTGGTCAATCTATCTTGATTGCTCCATACTACAGGCAAGCGAGCAGCGTCTGTATGGGCCAATAGCGAGCCGGTCGCAATCGATCCTGAATGCGGGATACCATGGCGGGCCTTTCGATGTCTGAGCCGAACTGTTTCACCGACAATAGCACTTTCCACCATGACCGATCGAACAGAGACCGCCGCCCCTGCCACCCTGATGGCTCGGTTGCGCGCAAGCCGCCATCTGGTGGTCTTCACGGGCGCCGGGGTGTCGCAGGAGAGCGGCATCCCCACCTTCCGCGACGCCCTCACTGGCCTATGGGCCAACTTCGACGCCGAGCAACTGGCTACGCCCGAGGCCTTCTTGGCCGATCCCGAACTGGTGTGGGGCTGGTATGAATGGCGCAGGGGACTGGTTCTGCGCTGCCAGCCCAATGCCGGGCACAGGGCTATCGCCGAACTGGCCCGGCGGGTACCGCGCCTGACACTGATTAGCCAAAACGTCGATGGACTGCACGAGCGCGCTGGCAGTCCCGCCATACTCTCCCTGCATGGCAGCCTGCACCGGCCCTATTGTGCCGATTGCGGCCAAACCCATCCGCTGCCAGCGACAGCGCCAGAGCTTCCAGACGGCGGCGCCCGCCTGTCTCCGCCGCGATGTGGGAGCTGCGGGGGCCTGGTTCGCCCAGGCGTGGTCTGGTTCGGCGAGTCCCTGCCGGTGGAGACCTGGCAGGCAGCTGATGCGGCCGCGGCGGACTGCGATCTGTTGCTCTCGGTCGGCACCTCATCGCTCGTCTATCCGGCGGCTGAGCTGCCCTTGAAGGCGGCGGCTCGAGGCGCCCTGGTGGTGCAGATCAATCCCGCCGTCACCTCGCTGAACGCCGTCGCCGGGATCAACCTGCGCGGGACCGCGGCGCAGATGCTGCCCACACTAGTCGCGCAAGCCTGGCCGGATGACTGAGGCTGACCAGAATGCACGTGCTGGCTCCCAGGCTCCGGCGTGGCGGCAGGGGCGGACGCTCCGCGTCAAGGATGGATCTGCTGCCTTGGCCGCAACCATGATCAAGGCCTGTTCGAATTCACACTGTGCTTAAACCCTTGCTTTTGGCGCTGATCTGCTGCTTCGCGCTGCCGCGATTGAGTTGGCCGCAGCCCGCTGAGCAACCGTCGGGGTCCGCGACCCAGGCTGTTCGGACGCCCTCAGTGGTTACCAATCCCGGACCTTGGGTCAGCCGCCCCTTGGCCGATAGGCCGCGTCTGCCTGCACCGGTCGCCGAGATCGGCAGCTTTGACCAATGGATGGCCGGTTTCCAACAACGCGCACGCCTGGCGGCGATCGGCGAGCAGACCCTGAGCGCAGCCCTCAATGGTCTACAGCCCAATCCAAAGGTGTTGGCGCTGGATCATCGGCAACGTGAGTACAACCAGACCTTCTTGACCTACCTAGGCAACAACGTCTCGGCGCAACGCATCCAAAGGGGCCGGGCCTTGCTGGCCCAGCATGCCAACCTACTCATGCGTCTAGAGAACCAATACGGCGTGCCGCAGGAGACGCTCGTCGCCCTATGGGCGATGGAGTCCGATTTCGGGCGCAACACCGGCAACTTTTCCGTCATTCGCAGCCTAGCCACCCTGGCCCATGCCGGGCGTCGGCGCGCATTCTTCGAAGGGCAATTGATGGCCGCGCTGCAGATCATCGACCAGAGATTGGCGACGCCGACACAGTTGCGTGGGTCTTGGGCCGGCGCCATGGGCCAGCCACAGTTCATGCCGACCACCTATCTGGACTATGCGACGGATGCGGATGGTGATGGCCGGGCAGACATCTGGGCCAGCACCGCGGACGCCTTGGGATCGGCGGCAAATTATCTCTGGAGCATTGGCTGGCAGCCCGAGCGGATCTGGGGACGCGAGGTGCGATTGCCGAAGGACTTCGACTATTACGACGCCCGACTCTCCAATGTCTTGCCACTAGAGCGCTGGGCGGCAATGGGTGTCACCAGAGCCAATGGTGAGCCGCTCCCCCGCGCGCCTGTTCAAGGTGCGGTGCTGTTGCCGGCCGGCAAAGACGGCCCCGCTTTCCTCATCTACGACAATTTTCACGTCATCACCGAGTGGAACCGGTCCCTGCACTACGCGCTGAGCGTTTGCCACCTGTCCGATCGAATAGCCGGCGCCGGCCCCCTGGTCGGGCGGCCACCGCCTGGCGATCGGGCGCTCGCCAGGGCAGAGGTACTGGTCATGCAACAGAACCTCAATGCGCTAGGCTATGCTGCCGGCACCCCGGATGGCATGGTTGGCTTCCAGACCCGGCATGCCGTGCGTGAATTTCAGCAGCGCGCAGGTCTGCCGGCCGATGCCTATCCGACCCCGGCGCTGATCGCGCGCATTGCGAAAGACGCCGCAGGCAGGTAGCAGCCCGCCGCTTGGGGCTGGAGTCGTGCGAGGTCTCGGGTGGCCAGGGTTCAACAACAACCGAAACATCCTCGCCGTGGCGTGCATCAGCGCATCCACCGACAGTGGGCGGTGCGGGCGGCGGCAGCGGCTTGCCAAAGGCCGTGGCGCTCACCGCCTGAGCCGTCGCGAACGGCATATTCCTATGTGTACTCGGCTAGCTTGCCGAGGCCTTGATCTGCTTAGCGACTACCAAAGCAGATCGATCCTGGACGCAGAGCGTCCGCCGCCGCTCGCATGCCAGAGAAACCCTGCAAGTATTAAGTTTTGCGAGGACGATGGTGGGCTTGTAGGTTGGGTCAAGCGAAGCGGACCCACCAGCAGAAGACAACAATCTCTGCGATAACAATGACAGAGAAACGCTATCACTGCCGATGCAGCGCCCCCGGCGTTGGTCGATTGGCTACAGCAGCTTGACCAACCCGGCAATGGCGATGACCTGCCCAAGCAGAATCGGCACCAGCCATTTCAGCAGGTCGATCTTGGTCCGCGCAATGTCGCCGCGCAGTTGCTCAATGTCCCTAGAGACATCACCACGCAGACAGAAATCGCCTTAGGCTCCAGGCGCCGCTGCCGAGGTTTCGTGAAGCTGGAGCTTCGTGACCAGGGCCTCGTGACTAGGGCCCGCGGTCGATGAAGACCTCTCCGCGCTCGCTGGGCTCGGTGGCGAATTGAATCTCGGAGACGTTGCCGAAGATGTCGTGCAGCCCCAGCGGCCCGGCCAACCGGCTGCCGATGGGCCAGGGGTCGGCGCCGGCGTTGGCCTGGGTCCAGGCGTAGCGATCAAAGCCGCCGGTGAGCGGCGGCAGCGGGTTGTGAAAGGCCGCGGCGCTCACCGCCCGGCCGCCGCGGGCGGCATATTCCCATTCCGGCTCGGTGGGCGGACGGACCACGGCGGTCGCGCCGACCAGGCGCGGCAGGCAGCGGCCAGATTGGTGTTTGGGGCTGTTGCAGCTGAGGTAGTCGCCGCCGTGTAGCCGCAGCCAGGCCCTGTAGTCGTCGGCGAGCTCGCGTGCCTCATGCCAGGCGATCTATGCCTCGGGCCGGCGCTGCTCCGCCGCCAATGCGCATGGTCTGGTCCTGCCCGACCTGCGCTGGGTCCAGGGCGCTCGGGCAATCGCTGTCTTGGGCGAAGGCCCGCGGCGCCGCGGCCTGTAGCCGGCTGACCTCGTATTTGCCGATCAGGTAAGCGCCTTGCCCACCCGCGTCCAGCGGCAGCGGGCCGTTCAGGCGGCTAGGGTCGCTGAGGTCGGTGCCCCGCGCCAGGGTGCGCGGCTCCGGGCCAACGGCGATGACCCGAAAGGCCATCGCGCCGTCGCAGGGCATCGGTGGCAGCAGGTCGTCCGGCGCGGGTACGGGGTTGTAGGCGATCTCCGGCCAGTCCGGCTCCGCGGCTGCACCGTTCGCCGAGGCCAGCACGGCCAGCAGGTATGCTAAGAGCGTCACGCGCCGCATTGTTCCGTCCTTACTCGGGTTCTCGCCAGGGCACGCCAGAAGATTGCTTGATGGCGCCAATTGTTTGCAACAGAGTCAAGGTTTTTGGCTACAACGAGCTTGCCCTGCGAAAGGCCGAGGGCCGAGGGCCAGAATCGCGCGATCGCGCTGTACGCTGGCCCTTGGCGCTTGGCCCACTTCAAGAAACGCAAAGATCAAGCAACACGGCGCCGGGGTCTCGTTGGTCTGAGGCATTGCCTTGCTCGCTGCTACCTCCCAATGCAACGCTGAATCCCGTCAGCCCGACGGGCGCCGAGGCGGCTCCGATCATTGTCAGGCCGCAACCTTGCATATCTAAAACAAAGCTTTTAATTTGCAAGGATGATACCTCGAACCGCGCGCCCGAAAATCGAAGCCGCTTTGGCACGCCAGGCCGCGGTAGCCCTCATCGGCCCGCGCCAGGTTGGCAAGACGACCCTCGCCCACGAGATCGCCGGAACCCGGCCGTCGATCTACCTGGACCTCGAAGCCACGGCGGATAGGAACAAGCTCTCCGACCCTGTGCTTTTCTTGGATAGGCATGCCGACAAGCTCGTCATTCTCGACGAGATCCACCGGGTTCCTGCCCTGTTCGAGGCGCTCCGCGGGATCATCGACGCCGGCCGACGCGCAGGCCATCGAACCGGGCGCTTCCTCATCCTGGGATCGGCAACCATCGACCTGTTACGTCAGTCCGGAGAAAGCTTGGCCGGGCGAATCACCTATGTCGACCTCGCTCCGCTGACAGTCGACGAAGTCGATGCCGGCGACCTCCAGCGGCTTTGGCTGCGCGGCGGGTTCCCCGATAGCTTTTTGTCGGAAAACGTCTGGTCAAGTCCCCGAAGACCTACGTCCGGGACAGCGGCCTGACTCACGCACTGCTCAACATCGAGACCTTCGAGGATCTGCTCGGGCATCCCGTGTCCGGCCCGAGCTGGGAGGGCTTCGTCATCGAGAACCTGATCACGGCCGCGCCGAGTCGAGCGCAGTCCAGCTTCTACCGCACGGCTGCTGGCGCCGAGATCGATTTGCTCCTAGAGCTCGGAGGCAAACGGGGAACCTGGGCGATCGAGATCAAGCGCGGCCTTGCGGCCAAGCCTCAGCGTGGCTTCTACAACGCGGTCGAGGACCTCCAGCCAGCCAAGGCTTTCGTCGTGCATGCGGGCGAGGACAGTTACCCGCTATCGGAGAGCGTCGAAGCGGTCGGGCTGCGGGAGATGATTGAATTGTTGAGCGGCACGACGACGACCAAGAGCAGTTGATGCGGCAGCCGGGGTTGCCGCAGTGACCAGATAGCGCCATGGGCGGAAGTCAAAACGCGCTTAGCGTAATCCTTCCGACGATTGTCAGACCCCGTGGACAGTTGCCAGGTCGAAAACCAGGGGATTTGTGAGCCGGGTTGCGGGAAGATTTCCACGGCCTAAGCGCTTGCCTTGTCGGGCTTCGTTTCTCAGTCCGACCGACGAGGGCTGACCGAAAAGGACGCTATCTACGGGACTAAAGCAGCTTGACCAACCCGGCAATGGCGATCACCTGCCCAAGCAGAATCGGCACCAGCCATTTCAGCAGATCGATCTTGGTCCGCGCGATGCCGCCGCGGATCTGCTCCATGTCCTTGCCGATATCACCGCGCAGCTGCTCGATCTCCTTGCAGACGTCGCCGCGCAGTTGCTCTATGTCCCTGGAGACATCGCCGCGCAGCTGCTCTATCTCCCTGGTGAGATCGCCACGCAGCTGCTCAATCTCCCGCTTCAGTCGCAGTTCCGACTCGCGCAGATGCCCTTGGGTGACTAAGTCGGGTAGGTGCGGATAGCGTTCGTCCAGACGCTCAAAGGCCTCGGCGATCAGCCGCGCGCGGGTTCGTTCGTCGGGTGCCGAGGTGAGAGCCTCGTAGAGTGCGACGGATGAGTTCATGCCTCTACTGTGCCATCCAGGCCCGCGCTCGGCAAGGCGTGGCGCGACTGCGGATACCTGTTGTATCGGCCTGTCAGTCGGCATGCGCTTGATCGCGGCCATGCCGACGCTGGTCTTAGAAGGCCTCAATCGCAGCATCGAATGCTGGGTCGGCGGGCCGGCCAGCACAACGCTGGCATCCTGACGAGTGGCATCCAAGCACAAGGCCCCTAAAACAGGCGACACCGATTGGTACAACGAGCGGCCTTCATCATCCTTCCAGCAACTTCAGCCCACCGCGTGCGTGGTCAGGCCAGCGTGGCCCGACACCACCAGGGCTAGAAGCCCTGACTCCGGATAGGACGCGGGTCATTGGCCTGGCAAATGATCAATGCCAACCTTTCTGTCCTGCGTGAGGCGGTGAGAGTCTGCTGGGGCGGACGGCGGCGGTGACGCGCGGGGAGGACAGGTCTTCGGATTGGGAGTTGGTTAAGCTCGACGTCAAGGATCAGCCTACCGCAGTTTTATAGAGGCGGGCCTATTGCGTCTGCTTGCGCGGTGCATCGGTGATGCCGATCTGCTGGGTGATCTGGGGCAGGGCGGTTATTGCGGTGCTGGTTTACGCGCGTGGTCGCCGGCGCTGGCGTGCAGGTACCAGGCGACGGTCCAGGGGGGGAGCCGGCCTTTGGCGAGGGCGGTTGCGGCGCTGGGTGGTTCTAGGTGCAGTGGTTGCGGCGCGGCGACGCTGGCGATTGCGGCCGCGAGGTCTGGACCGGCCATCGCGTTGTCGCCTAGGTTTGCGAATAGGCTCAGGGTGCTGCCGTCGCCTAGGCGCCAGCTTGCCGCGAGTCCGGTCTCGGGGAACAGCCTGTAGGTGCCGTTTCGACCAGAGATGCCTGGGAGTCGGGGCAGGATCTGTGTTCGTCGCAGCGCTAGCAGGTCGCGGTGGAAGTGATACCACTGGCGGTGTTCCGGCCTGTCGAGCTGGGACCAGTCGAGCCGCGAGCGCGCGAAGGTTTTGGGGTCGTTTGGGTCCGGGATGCTCTGCTGGGCGGTGTCGTCGGCGAATTGCGCGAAGCGCGCGAACTCCCGGCGGCGGCCTTGGGTGACGGCGTCTGCCAGGTCCGCGCCGAAGTCGCAGAAGAATAAGAATGGGCTGTCCGCGGCCATTTCCTGGCCCATGAAC